>Ga0209506_1000409_pt1 | contig 58449 bp, 43 predicted proteins | sample AD_JPNHG2_MetaG_FD_184409 | JGI IMG/M metagenome (GOLD analysis project Ga0209506, IMG submission 184409) | Active sludge microbial communities of municipal wastewater-treating anaerobic digesters from Japan - AD_JPNHG2_MetaG (SPAdes) (version 2) | ecosystem: Engineered > Bioreactor > Anaerobic...
CCGGGACATGCACCTTTTGTTTGAACCCTTGCGCCAGATGGAGGAGATGCCCTTGAGGTAAATAGACCGGGATTACTATGTTCTGCCCGGTTTCAGCACTGCCGCCGGAAACATGGATGTAATCGACTCCATGCCTTTCGAGCCTCACCGAGAACTCCTGCGCATCCTCAGCGGTCAGCCCGCCCTGCATGAATTCGTCCCCGCTGATCCGGAAGCCGACTACGTAATCCTGCCCCACCCTGGATCGCACACGGTCCAGGACCTGCAGTCCGAAAAGGCCCCGGTCCTGACCATAGCGGTCCTGCCGAATGTTTGTGTAAGGCGATAGGAACTGGGCTATCAAATATCCATGGCCGCCATGAAGCTCTACGCCGTCAAATCCGGCTGCCTTGGCACGGTATGCGGCTTCGGCAAAGGCCTGTACGGTTGACTCTATCTCTTCCTCGCTCATTTCCCGTGGTGTTTCATTGGCGTAATTCGGGATCGCCGACGGGGCGATGGGTTCAAGGCCTGTGAACTTCACGGATGAGCTCCGGCCGGCATGACATATCTGCAGGACAGCCTTGGCGCCGCATTCCTGAATCGATTCGGCCAGATCAGCCAGACCTGCTATGAGACGGTCATGGTAGACACCGAGTTGACCGTGCCTCGCCTTACTCTCTTTCTGGTCGATATAGCAGTATTCTATGATGATGAGGCCGGCACCGCCTTTTGCCCGCTCCACGTAGTAATCGATGAGCTGCTGCGATACGCTGCCGTCAGTATTGCATAGACGAGAGAGCATCGGGGCCATCACGACCCGGTTGCGCAGTGTCAACCCTTTCAAAGAAAATCCCTGCATGAGCAATGAATTTTTCATCTTCCCTCTTCGTTGTGTTTTCTCATCTGCTGCTGTTCACACAGGAAAAAGACCCTCTCCTAAAAAAGGATTGGGATATGAGCATGTGTCAAACAGCCCGGCCGCATGATGGTTTAAACCGTAAGATATTTCTTCATGATTGATTCGTTGGCCTTCAGCTCTTCGAAGGTGCCCTCATATTTTATCTCACCGGTGTCGATGATCATGCACCTGACACCCAGCTCGCTGGCGAACAGGAAATTCTGCTCGGCAAGCAGTATGGACATGCCCTCTTTCTGGAGTATCCGAATCTGTCGGGCGATATCATCTACGACAACAGGGGCCAGCCCGATCGTCGGCTCGTCCAGCAGGAGAAGATCCGGATTGGACATGAGCGCCCGCGCGATGCATAGCATCTGCTGCTCACCGCCGCTCAGTTTTTTTGCCCATTTTTTCGAGTACTTCTGAAGGACCGGAAAGAGCTCATACACCTTTTCCAGGTTCCACATTTCATGGTCTTTCTTTCGGGGATTGTCTCTCTGTGCGATCTCCAGATTTTCTTTGACCGTCAGATTGCCGAATACCCGCTTCTCGGCAAAGGCTGTTATGATGCCCTTTTTCGCGATCTTATTTGCTGAAAGCGCCGTTATGTCCTCACCATAAAAAAATACCTTTCCCTCTTTTGCCGGGGTGAAACCGGCGATGCTTCGCATGGTGGTGGTTTTTCCGGCCCCGTTTCTTCCCAGAAGGCACAGGACTTCTCCCTCGTTGATCTCCAGGGAAATACCGAAGAGAATATGGCTCAATCCATAATAGGTGTGAATGTTCTGCACACGGAGAATTTGTTTCGTGCTGTCGGTCACCTTTTGCCTCCCAGATAGATTCTATGGACAAGCTCATTATTCTTGATATCGCTTACCGTACCGTTCGCTACGATCCGTCCGTTCTGGAGGACCCAGATGTAGTCGGACACCTCGAAAATAACGTTCATGTCATGCTCACAGAGCAGGACAGTACATCCGGTCATCTTGATAATCTTCCTGATCGTGTCGAGGATCTCACCCTTTTCTTCAACGCTCATCCCCGATGTGGGCTCATCCAGCGCCAGCAGCGTAGGTTTCATCGCCAGAGCTATGCCGACCTCCAGACGCTTCTGATTCCCGTGGGAAAGCTGTCCGGCAAGCATGTCTGCCTGCTCTGCGAGACCGATGTTCTCCAGGTGGTTGATGATTTCCTCCCGGGCCATTTTCTTGGCGGGATGAAAGAAATTGAAACTCATCCTCTTCTGCGACAAAACAGCGACCATGATGTTTTCATAAACCGTAAGCATGGGGAAGACATTGACGATCTGAAACGATCGGGCGATCCCTTTCCTCGTAATTTCACGGGCGGTCTTTCCTGTTATGTCCTCTCCTTTGAAAATAACCTTTCCTGCATCAGGCTTGATTGCGCCGGTGATCAGATTGAAAAGTGTCGTCTTCCCTGCTCCGTTCGGTCCGATGAGTGCGCAGATATCACCCTGCTTGATATGCAGACTGACATTGTCAGTCGCTTTCAGGCCGCCAAAGGATTTTTCTAAGTTGGCTACTTGGAAAAACATTCCCACCCTTCCTTTCGATGAAGTCCTGCGTGCTTCTCCCCGCCTGCCTGATGCCCTTTGCTCACGTTTTCAGTTCGTTCACCTTTTCCCACCCGAGCTTCTTCACAAATCCCATGATTCCCTCGGGCATGAAAAACACGACCGCGCAGATGATGATGCCCAGAACCATCGGCCAATAGAGCGTTACTGAGGTGATCATGGTCTCAAGCATGATTAATACGACCGAGCCGACAATAGGACCGAGGAATGAGTTGATCCCGCCGAGAATGCAGATCGTTACGAAATCACCCGACTTCGTCCAGAAGGCCAGCTCGGGAAATGCGCCAAAACTGTAGACGACGTGCAGAGAACCGGCAATCCCGCAGAAAAAGCTCGATATCACCAGGGCCAAGAAGCGCTGCTTGGTAACATCGATGCTGATAAATGCACTCCGGTCGGGATTCTCGCGGATTGCTCTCAGCGACCATCCGAAAGGAGAGTTTCCGATGATCCAGAGGGCCAGTCCGCACAGGATTACAACTACCAGAGTAAAATAGTAGATATTCGTCATCCCATTGAGCAAACCGGAGAACTTGATCCCGACGATCCCCGTGTCTCCACCGGTCAATCCCGGCAGCCTGCGGATGATAGACCATACGATCATGGCGAATGCGCAGGTCATGATCGCATAGTAAAACGCATACAGCCGCGACACGAGCAATCCGATTAACGCTCCCAAGATTGCGGCCATAATCGGGGCAAGCAGCAGAACCTGGTACTGGTTCATCCCGGTCCTGGTCATCATGATGGCGGTGGTGTAGGCTGCGACAGCATAGAAAGCGCTATGCCCGAAAGAAAGACACCCGGCATAGCCGAGAAGGAAATTCACCGACATAGCCGCCAGAGACATGACCATGATCTCAATGATGATCCATGTCCAGAAGTTCGGGAGGATAAACGGCCCGCCAAGCAAGAATATCGCTAGGATGCAACCGACAGCCCAGACGAAGTTTCTCTTTCCTCGCATAATTTCGGTTTCCTCATTTCATGATCGATTATTCGATGCTGAAGATCCCCTGTGGCCTGAAGAACAACACAGCTACCACGATTAAGTAGATAAAGGTGTCTGCATACTGTGGTAACACCAGGATTCCCAGCGATTCCACTACCGCAATGACCAGACCTGCTACCAGCGCTCCCCCGATACTGCCCACGCCTCCGATGATGGTCACACAAAAGGCAATAATGATCATCTGAGCATCCATACCCAGAGTGCCGCTGGTGATCGGATAGGCGATCGCCGCGGCGATCGCCGCCATTCCGATTCCCGCCATGAAGACCAGTGAGAAGACGCCCGAAACATTGATACCCAGGCCGCGTGTCATCTCCTCATCGTACACGCAAGCGCGGATGATGCTCCCGGCCTTGCTCTTATAGAGGATTGTGATGAGAACAACCGCAATCACGCTCGATATCCCGATGATGAATATGTTGTACTTGCTGATCACCATGCCGAAGATATCGAAACATCCCATCAGGAGGTCCGGAATATTGCCGTTTTTCGGGTCCAGACCCCACAGCAGTCTGACAATGTCGGATATGACGTGGATAATTCCCACCGACAAGAGGAGCTGAAACACATGTCCAGCCTTGTACACACGCTGAAAGAGCCCCCGCTCGACAACCGCTCCGATCAGGATCATGACGATTGGGGCAATGATCAGAGAACTCCAGAACCCCAGGGCATTCGCCACGGTGAATGTAATGTAGAAGGCCAACATATAGAAGGCCCCGTGAGCGAAGTTCACCACCCCCATGACACCGAAGATGATGGTCAGACCGCATGATAAGAGAAAATAGATCATGCCGCGGGCCATTCCTGAAATAACCAGGCTTGCCAAAAGACTCGCGTTGATTTCCATAGTTTGCTACTCTTCTTATAGGTGATCAGAGCTGATCGGTTCGGCCATGGTATCTTCCTTCGTGGTGCTCACCGTTCCCGTTGAAAGGAGAGCCTATCCTTGGGTGAGATCGTATTCGTGGATGTGCGATAATATTATTCTGCGAAATCCAGCTCCAAGGATAGGCTCAATTCTTATTCTATTCCCGCCGCCTTCCGAGCAGCATGCCACTCTTCCTTGGTGAACAGGTAAGGCTCCACGGGAACGTACCGTGTCTTTTCCGGATCCAGAATAAGTTCATCCGAGCCCGGTTTTTTCACCAGAGGACCCCAGATATGGCCGCTCACCACCTGATGGTCGAAATCCCGTATCCAGACCGGACCGTTGTAGGTATCGATCTTTATCCCTTCCATGGCCTTGCAGACTGCTTCGCTCTCTAACGTTCCAGCCTTCCTGACTGCAGCTTCCCAGAGCTTGATCATGTTGTATGCCGGCCAGACATGGCTGGGAACGACTCGCTTCGTGGTTCCCTTCCACTTGCGGTATCTCTCGTAGAATTCCTTCTGTTCTTCAGTACCCGGATAGCTCTCGTCGTCATAGCACCATGACCAGCTGCCGAGCGGGATAGCGTCCTTGAGGATATCCCGGTACTCATTGGATGCCACCACGCTGGCGCTTGCCAGCTTGGTGTTCTTGAACACACCCATCTGGGCACACTGCTTGAGGTTTGCCACCGCGCCGCCCGCGAATATAACGTGCGCCAAGACGTGGGGTTTGTAGGCCAGGATCTGAGAAATATACGGGCTGTAGTCTGTCTCTCCAACCCGCGGCCATCCCTCATAGATCTTTACATTCGGCACATACTCCTTGATTGCCGGAATAAAATACCGGTGCACATCGCGCCCGAATTCGAAATCCCATGTCTCATAATAGACCTTGGGATCCTTTACGCCTTTCAGGTATTCCTCCGCGATGATCTTGGCGAGGGTTTTTCCCTCTGCACTCGTGGTGATAGCGTACCGGAAATGATACGGTGACCAGTCCTCTGTGGTGATTCTGGTCGAGTGGCCGCCGAAGATGAAGATGGGCTTCTTGAAATCACGGGCCACTGCGCTCAGCGCCATGGCCTGAATGGTTCCATAGCCTCCGACGATGAAGTCCACCTTCTCTCTCATAATCAATTCACGGGAATAACGAGTAACCAGGTCGGCCTTTCCCGCGTCGTCCCTTTTGATCAACTCGATCTTTCTCCCGAGCAGACCGCCGGACTTGTTGATTTCATCGATGGCAAGCAGGTGGCCGTCCACGATGCCTTCATTGAGAAAGGCCATGGCTCCGGTAAATGTATAAATTGCCCCAACCTTGATCGGATCTTTCTCCTGTGCCTGCACAGGAAAAGCGAAAGCGGCGATCATAAACATTCCGAACAATAATACCCCCCAGCTTTTCATCATGTTTTCCTCCTTCTTCGCTTGCTTCTCGCCGAAGAACTACCCCGTTCAGTACCAAGACCTCTTTTCCCGGAAGATGCCCTTTGTAGAACCCTCGAACTTTATGCCTGCAAGTTTCTTGACGATATTTTTAGAATGTTCGATGTTATGATCCCGATAGATCGCCACCTTCTCGATGACCGGAGAACCTCCGCCATGAAGTGCATCGATGAGTTTGTGCGCCCCCCATGCCGATGACATCATATCCTGGAAGAGCCTGAACGCCCGGTGCTGATTTTCCGCGGATACTTCCGGGACGCGCATGATGTATTTTTCCAGATACGGCCTGGTCTTGTCGTTGTAGAAATCCTCTTCGTGGGGGAGTGTTGCCGCCAGTCCGCCCGCAATTGCGGCCAATGCCTCGTATTCCCCGTAAATCGCCTCGCCGGCCAGCATCCTTCCGGCGTTGCAGTAATTCGAATCCGGGATGTAGGTGCCTGAGTCGGCCTTTACGCTGTTTATTGCCGCAGCGATGCCCGATGCGTAGATCAGGTCAACGATCTGAATCATGTCCGCAAGCTTATGCCGCACATGCTGGGCCTTCTCGATGCCGTTGTACTCAGCAGCCAGCGCGGTCGCGCCGGTGAACATCTCTGATACGGCCGCCTTACAGCCGGTATAGCTGTGGCGATGGTACAGAGCGAACAGCAGAGCCGCCTTGCCTGCCTCTTCAGTCTCGCCGCAGAGGAAAACCCGCTCCCACGGAACAAAGACATGATCAAAGATTGTCATGGAGTGGGACTCGCCCTGTTTGCAGTACGGGGCTTCGAGGCGTCTGCGCCGCGGAGGGTTGAACGCGCCGTTGATGAGCGTCACGCCTTCTGTATCTGCTGGCACGGAAAAGGCGACCGCCCAGTCGGTCTCGTCTGATGCCATGTTGCGGGTAGGCAGGACGACGATCTCGTCGGCATAGGCAGAACAGGAGTTGTGGGCCTTGGCACCGTTGACGATGATCCCGTCGGCCCTCTTCTCCACGACCCTAAGATAGAGGTCTGGATCCTGCTGCTTGGCAGGGCGCCATATACGATTTCCCTTCACATCGGTCTGCGCGCAGACCAGCGAGAGATCTTCGGACTGGACCTTTTTCATGAACTCGATGAAGTTCTTGTAATAACTCGTGCCATGTTTCTGATCTGCATCGTAACTGGCGACCGACAAAGCATTCAGCGCGTCAATACCCATGCACCGCTGTATGCAGCCGCCCACCTCCTGGCAATAGAGCCGCGTCATCTTCTGCTTGTTCAGCAAATCCTCTACGCTCTGATGAATGTGATTGAACCGATTGATCTTTTCTCCGGTGATATGAGATGTGGCGACTCCAACGCCCTCGAATTCCGGATCATTCGCAAAATCATACGTTTTGCACAGGACATAAATGCCGCCGACAATGCTGGGGTCGAAGCGATCCACCAACTTTCCGCCCTGATATACATTCGGCCTGAGTTTCGCCATTCTCTCCTTGTACTGGTCACTTGAAATCATGTCGCTATCCTCCGTTTTATTTAATTCCCAATTCCTTCTTGATCAGCTCACGCAGCTTGTATTTTTCGATCTTACTGGTGGGAGTTTCCGGCAGCTTATCGACAAAGCGGATATATTTCGGCCACATAAACTTCGGCATGGCCTTCTTGATCCATTCCCGCAATTCCTCCTCGTCCAGCTTCTCCCCTTGCTTGGGCACGATGAAGGTTACAATGTCATGCTCTCCCCCAACCTCGGCGGGAATCGGGAATACTCCGCAGATGTTCACTTTCGGGTGTTTGTTTATGATATCTTCTACCTGGTACGAAGAAACGAACTCGCCCTTTACCCGGATGACACTCCCCATCCTGTCAACAAAGAAGTACACGCCTTTTTCGTTTTTGAAGCAGGCGTCTCCGGTGTGGAACCAGAGATTCCGGAAGGCCTTGAGCGTGGCTTCTGGCTTGTTGTAATACTCTTTCACAAACAGGCTCGGGAACTTGGGCCTGAAAACCAGTTCACCGGGCTCACCCGGCGCACACTCTTCATCCAGCTCGTTGACGACGCTGGCTTCGAACAAGAGAGATGGCGTGCCCAGGATACCCTTTGTCTCGTCTTTCTTGGCGTCTACCACGGTGATGTGAAACTTTTTTGCTACGCTGTAGATCTCCTCTTTCGACATACCCTTATACAGCTCCGGTGGTGTTCCCTGCTCATTTTTCAGCTCATCAATAATGCAGATGGAGCCGCTTCCGGTTTCCGTCTGTCCGAATCCTGTAATGACGAAGTCCAGACCGAATCTCTTTGCGACATCGTGATGGTACTGGGGCATGGGGGCCATATAAACCTTGTTCAGGGTGTTCTTGTAATCATCAGGGGTTTCCGGCGTATTCATCAGCCAGGGCACCATGACATCCAGCAGGACCGCCGATGTGGAGCCGCTCTTTTGAATCCGGTTCCAGAAATCCTTCACACTGAACTTGTCCCACATGGCGCACTCGCATCCCACCCAGAGTGCCCTCACAAGGTTGAAGAATGCACCAGCCACATGGTACATGGGGAGATCGCTGTAAATGACATCTTCCTGGTTGAATATCCGCCGCCAGTTGAAGACGTAGTTGTTCATCCAGCGGTACGGCTGTACAACGCCCTTCGGTGATCCTGTGGTCCCGGAGGTATAGATGATGCTCGCGATGTCCATGTACTTCAGCTCAACATCCACATTGGATGTATCGCCTTTAAGGATCTCGTCGAAGGACGTCTCGGTAGAAAAGTATTTGTCCAGGGTATTGCCCGCAGATTCCGGCTTGTAATCATGGTCCTTCTCTTTCGGAGCATAGACAATAACAGGGCAGGCACTGATCTCTCCCTTAACCTCATTGAGCAGAGGGATCAGGTCTTTTTCGATGAAGATGGCCCTCGGGTCCGAGTCGTTGATCTGGTAGACCAGGAGCTGGCCTTTATAGTTGAAATTGATCGGGCAGAATATCGCACCCGCCTTCCATATGCCAAACATGGCCATTGCGGTTACCAGAGGGTTCCTCAGAAAAACAGAAACCCTGTCGCCCTTGTTTATGCCTAATGATATGAGGCCGTGAGCGATGCTGTTGGCTATTTTGTTGAATTCATGAAAAGACAGTCTGAGGTCTTCTTCTCCATAATAGATGAAGGTACGATCTTTTGCTTGTATAGCCCATTTTTCCAGAATGTGGGTGACAACCTCTCCATCCTTCGTCAATTCGTTTTTAACTTCTTCGTAGTTCATATTCACCTCTCCAGATCTCATCTAGGGTCTTGATTGATCCCGTATAAGCGTACGAATCTTCAGACAGCCTCTTGGGGCTTAGTTTTTTACCGCCTTGGCGTGGATGTTCTTCAGAAGTGTTCCGGCCTATTTTCACCCATTCCCTCTTGCTCGCATCATCGCCTTCATCTCACACTCGGCGACTATCTCGTTTTTCTGGTTATAGGTTTTTATTGAAAATTCGATGATGCCCTTGTCCCCTTTTTTCGTAAGGGACGCCTTGGAAACGCTATATTTGATCTTCAGCGTATCACCTGCCACCACCGGGGCCTTGTACCGCCAGGTATTGCCCAGAATCCCCATCAGGGTCCCCTCATAGAAACCCTGCCTTGTCATGAGCCCGGCGGAAATCATTGTCACGAGCATTGCAGGAGCCGCCTTTTTTCCAGAAACGGTTGAATCCGGCCAGCCGGCCATTTCGTTATAGAGCTCGATATCCGTCAGAGAGATAGTTTTGCCAACGCTTATACCCGATTTTCCAACTGGAAAGTCTTCAAAAAACAATCCCAGCGTCTCCACGTCTCGACCCCTTTTCTTCGGTGTATTTGTGAGCTTGTTTTCTTCTCAAGAGACTCGTACTCTAAGGCCGAGTATCACCTGTTACCTGCCGCTTCGATCCTCATGCTCCCTTTCGAGACGACCTGCTGGCCGTTTTTCGTGACCTCGAAGGTCATCGACAGCTTCTTTGGCCGGCCAGCTGGACTTTCCAGATCCTCGACCTGGAATTTTCCCTGAATCGTGTCCCCGACATGAACGGCACCGAGATACGCCACGTCTATTTCGCTTACAGTAATTTCCTCAGCTGACTTGAAATGGGTTTTGAACAGCCGGCCTATGACCTTTGACGTCACCGAATTGCCATGGACGATCGTGGTGCCGAAAGAGGTTTTCTCCATACCCGGAACATTCGTATGGAGCTGGGCATCTCCTTCCCACAGTATGCCAAGTATGAGATCTCTTTCGCTGAACACTTGTTCCGGGACCTCAAAAACGGCCCCGACCTGAATGGACTCACCCTCGTTATTCATGTCTTTCCACCATGTGATTCATTTTTCTCCCGGCTAAAGAAACACAGTGCCGCGGCAGATGCAGACCTTGGACCCACCCTGCCCGATGTGCAGGGCGCAGACTGGACTCCCATGAGCTTGACTTTCTGAAGTATTGAAAAAATCCTATGATTTTCTTGACCTGATCCTGAGGCGGAGACGTGAGGGCATTGTTCCGTTCAACTGCATCAAGATTCGCTTCTGAAAAAACACCTGGGGCTAGAGCTCTCGGCATGCCTACTCCACAACACCCGGCTGCCGGTTCAATCATTCCGTGCTGCACTGCCCAGACCAGAAGCGCCCTCAGACCCAAATTTGCATCCTCCCCTGTTCGATGGAACAGCTAACTTTCACCATGAACCCTCTTCACTCCTGGGTGAACCTTTTCAAGCTATTGATCACATTAACATTAATGAACACCCGTTAATGTTAATTAACATTCGTTAATATTGTATTAATTTATTCTCTTGGTTATGTCAAGTCATTAAAGAAATTAACCGCCATGTGGTGCTGTTGTATAATTATTTGATATACTTCATCTATCGTTGAGCCGACTGTTGGTGCTGCCGCAGTAATCAGGCACGGGATCCAGTCATGGTGCCGGGTTTCAGCATATGACTCTCCCAGTATCATATACTGAAGCCTGACCTCGGTCTTGTGTGCCGGAAAACGAATGATACGGAAGCCCCATGAAAGAACCTGGTATGGCCATGGGCCCGGAACAAATTCATATCCCGCCCGGATGAACAAATATGGAAATCCGTGCCGATTCGGGCCTCTTGCGGCATCCACTATAATGTACCCGGCGTCGACACGGATTTCCAGGGGGGATTATGTCTTATGGCGGCTGCCGCTCAGAAACGGGGAGGTCGTTTCTCGACAAAGGCCTTCATACTTTCAACCTGCTCAGGTGTGCCAAAGCACAGGGAGTTAACCTCCAGCTCATAATAGTCCGCCGCCGATTCCGATGTCTCGTTCTGTATGTTCAACACCTGTTTGGCCATCATCAATGCTTTTGGGGATTTCTTCATCAGCTTGCCGGCGATCTCCACAGCCTTGTCCATGAGCTCTTCGTCAGGAACGACCCAGTTCACCAGCCCCATTGCATACGCCTCTTGAGCTGTTATCGCCTCGCCCAGCATAACTATCTGAGCCGCACGGAAACGTCCCACGATCCGTGGAAGATACGAGGCCCCCTTGATGTGTCCGACATTGATCTCCTGTTGTCCGAATTTCGCCCCCTGTGCCGCAACGATGAGGTCTGTGGAAAAGGCTACCACTGCCCCTCCGCCAAATGCATATCCATTGACAGCACCTATGATGGGCTTGCTCGATCCCAGCATCTGCTGCCTGATCTCATGATACCACTTCGCATATTCCCGGTATTGAAAGGAATTCTGTCCGGCCATGATTGAAATGTCGGCCCCGGCGATAAACGCCCGGCCTATCCCCGACATGATGATCACCCTGATCTCCGGGTCACTATCAGCTATTTTCAGTGCCTCTCCGATCTCGTTTTGCATCTCGGGATTCAATGCATTGAGTTTCTCCGGACGGTTGAACAGTATCTTTGCTATTCCTTCGCCTCTTTCCAGCTTTATGTAGGTAAATTCGCTCATCATGACCCCCTCTCCTTTATCCGTATCCCTTACATACCGATATACGCTTGTTTGATATGATCATCTCCCAGCAATTCTTTTCCCTTTCCCTGCATGATGACCTGACCATTCTCCAACACATATGCGCGATGAGCCACGCTGAGCGACCTGTTGACATCCTGTTCCACCAGGAGAATGGAAACCCCGGTTTCATTGATCTTCTGTATGGTTTCAAAGACCTCATCCACGATTTTAGGAGCCAGTCCGAATGAGGGTTCATCGAGCATGAGCATCTTGGGCTCGGCCATGAGCGCCCGCGCAATCGCCAACATCTGCTGTTCTCCCCCGCTCAAGGTCCCGGCCAGCTGATATTTTCTCTCTCCCAGGATCGGGAACATTGCGATGACTTCCTGAAACTTGGCCTCGATCTTTTTCTTGTCCTTCTGCACCCAGCCCCCGAGCAAGAGATTATCGCGCACCGACATCTTCGTGAATATCGAACGCTCTCCAGAAATATGCGATAACCCCATCTCTACGATGCTATGGGCCGGGGTTTTCTGAATCTCCTTACCTCGAAACCTGATCGTACCCGACTTCGGAGGTATATGCCCCCCAATCGAATTGAGCAGTGTCGATTTGCCTGCGCCGTTTCCCCCGATAACTGAGACGAATTCGTGATCATTGACCACTAGAGATACATCTTTCAGAACATGCAGCTCGCTGTAATATACATTGATCGACTCAATCTCTAGCATGACAGCTCCTTCTTTCCCAAATAGGCATCGATGACGGTCTCATTCTGAGCGATTTCCTCAGGAGTACCCTCAGCGATCTTCTGGCCATGGTTTAAGACGACGATCCATTGAGATATTTTCATGATGAACTTCATGACATGCTCGATAATCAGCAGCGTGATCCCCTTTGCCGAGAGCTTTTCAATCAGATCGATCATCTCCAGGGTTTCCTTGGGAGTAAGACCGGATATGGCCTCATCCAGAAGCAGAAGCATCGGTGAGCTGGCCAGAGCTCTGCATATCTCAAGCTTTTTCCTGCTGGCGATCGTGAGCTCCCCGGGGAATGAGTCTGCGAGGTCGTCCATGTTGACTTCTTTGAGTATCTCCATTGCAGCTTGCTTTGATTCATCCACATCGCTGGATTTCTGCAGAGCACCGATAAGCACGTTATCCAGCACGCTCATGTTACTGAATATTTTCGGCAGCTGAAAGGTCCGTCCGATGCCGAGCCTGGACCTGTCATAGGGATAGAGGCGGCTGATATCTTTCTGGTTAAAGCGTATCTCTCCCCTGTCCATTACCAAAAAGCCGCTGATCATATTGAACAGGGTCGTCTTGCCTGCGCCGTTTGGACCAATGAGCCCGACGATTGATCCTTTTTGGATGTTGATGTTTACGCCTTGCAAGGCATGAATGCCGCCGAAGCTTTTCGTGACATCTTTCAATTCCAGGATGAATCCATTACTCCTGTCAATATCGTGCATCATGGTTTTCCCTCTGTTTTTGTCATCATTCAATGCCGCATATTATCTTCATTTTTTATCGGACCGTTCACGGCGTGCTGCCTGTTTATGCCCTCATCCCTTGTTGATTTTCTGCACGATCTTGTCTTTCACCATCGTTATGCCTCTCATCAATCCTCCGGGCAGGAAAAGTATGATGATGACCAGGATGATGCCGTAGATCAGAAAACCGATAGGCGTAAACAGGCCGCCGATCCAACTTCTAAAAAACGTGCTCATGGGTACGAGAATCACCGAGCCCAGAATCGGCCCCGCGATCGTGCCCAAGCCTCCGACGATGGAGAATACGGCGAACTGGACGGAGAAATCCACTGCGAAGACCATGGACGGCTCGATGTATCGCATGTATATGCCGTAAAAACCTCCGCCGATGGCTGTGAAGAATCCGCTGATTGCAAAAATGACAAGCTTTATCCGGTAGGTGTTGACCCCCAGACTCTTTGCGGCCTCTTCATCTCCACCGGTTGCAAGCAGATAGTACCCGATTCTTGACTTTGTTATCCGGTACGTGGCGAATACCACAGCCACGAGAAGAATATATGCGATATACGTATAACAGATCTCATGACTGAAGGTGAGGTTTCCCACCCCATTCACCGCAGGGATGGTAGTGCCCAATCCGGTTGAACCCAGCCGCCAGTAGGTGACGAGAACCCGAAGCGCCTCGGCGCAGGCTATTGTCGACAAGGTAAAGAAGAAGGCCCTCAGCCGGAACGTCGCAAATCCGATCAGCAGTGCCATCAAGACGCCGAAGACCCCGCTCAGGGCAAGGCCGATCCATGGTGATATCCCGTAATCGGCATATAGGATCCCGGTGATGTACGCCCCAATGCCAAAGAATGCCACATGGCCGAGAGAAAACTGCTTTCCAAAACCCGAGATGATGTTCCAGGCCTCGGAAAAGAAGGCAAAGAGAAACACCAGGGTCAGCATCTTCAGGTAGAAATCGTGCGACGAAAGAAGAGGGAGAAGCCCCAGAACGGCGATGAACACTACAAGCGGGTCCTTTATAAAACTTTGTACGCGTTGTCTTGTCGTGCTCATCGCTATGCTCTCCTCTCTTTGACGCCGAAGATCCCGCTCGGTCGAATCATCAGGATCGCCAGGAACATGATGAAATATGCGAATGTGGTCAGGGCTGGTTCGAAATAGTATCCTACCATCATCTCCATAATGGCAATAATGATGGCCCCTACGATCGTACCAGGTATGCTCCCTATCCCACCCAGGACGACGATAATCCAGCAGAGCAGGTTGAGGTGTGTTCCGATTGTCGGATGAACACTTTCAAAGGTGATCAAGGAAACCCCGCTCACTGCGATACAGCATAAACCGAGCCCTGCTGCGATCATATAGATCCTATGAACATTGATTCCGATCATCATGGCGCCCCTCCGCTGTTCGGAAACAGCACGGATGGCCCTGCCTGTATTGGTGTAGTGGAGGAACATAATCAGCGAAGCAATGAGAATAGCAGCGGCCAAGGCTCCATAGATGTGGGGATAATCTATGTATTGATTCCAGATATGAAATACATTTGCGGAATAATCCGTTGAAACACTCTTGTACTCTGCCGAAAACAGCAGCATGGTTCCATACTGAAATACAAATGAAAGGCCGAAGGTCGCAATGATATGCGATTCTTCAGGCGCATCGATTAACTTTTTGAATAAAAACCGGTAAAAGGCTATTCCGAGAACAAACGCTACCGGGAGCAGAATGAAGAGTCCCCAATACGGGTCCATCCCCGAACAGAGGCTGAATAAAAACCCTCCGTACATCGCCAGCATGATAAAATCACCATGGGCGAAATTTATCAGACCGAGGGTCCCGAATATGATGGATAGTCCTAAGGCCATGAGAGCATAGGTCATACCCGTCAGGCAGCCATTTATGATCAACTGGATGAATATTTCCACAGCCTTCTCCTCTGATTTCTCAAGAGGGGAGGAGGCCTTTGGCCTCGCTCCCCGCTAACAAACCGGCTATATTTGAACGAGCAAACACCCTACTGGCTGAGCATCTTGAGGTTCTTGTCGTCGAATGCCCGTTTCCCGAAGGGAGGTATCGGGAATATAGCCTCTATTTCAGCCGACTCTTTCGGCCAGACTGTATAGTATTGCTTGTTGAATATCTGCCTTGCAACGACACCTGCCCTGATATTCTGCCCGGCCTGCACCGGATCCGAGTGAGGAGCGAACTTGATTCCACCAGGGCGGGCTGTGGCGGTTGAAGGCAGTGACAGATCATTCACCACCTCAGCAATCTTCGCCGGGTCGAGTGAGCCTGCTGCGGGAAGGACATACTCGAACAAGGCTATTGCCGAGGTGAAGCCGACGGCCACATCTGAGGAAGCCATTACGGATTTGACATTGTATTTCTTTGCATACCGATCAAGGAATTCCCGATACTGAGACTGCGTGGTCGGGCTTAAGTTCCAGATATTTCCGCCAGCCACCTGGTTTAAATCCAGAACGTAGTTCATATCGTCTCCGAACTTCTGAAATGCCTCGTCGACATAGGCCCACGGGCACCCATCGGCTATCCAGACCTTGGGGTTCAGCCCGTTCTTTCTGGCATCGCGGAACAGACGATATCCGTCATCAAGATAATTCTGGGTATGGACGATATCGGGATTCGTCTTCTTGATTTTCAGAACCAGGGATGAGAAGTCCATGGTGTTGGGGTCATATGGGGCATCGATAACGACGTTCAGGCCCAAATCTTTCGCCCTCTTGATGAATCCGTCATGGCTCAGCGACTTGCCCCATTCCGTGCCCTGATAGACCACCGCGATCCGTAAATCCTTGGGGTCTTTATTCAATTTTGGAGCGATGAGCTCAACAACGCAGTCGGCAGCCTGTGAGCCCCAGCCGCTTGCCATAGGCCCGAAGAAATACGTGTTCTTATGGCCCATCTGGCGGAGTCTGTCGGCGATGGCATTCGTTTCCCAGAAAACCACGTTGTATTTGTCAGCGATGGGATGAACGATAAAGGCAAGTGAGCTTGAATAAACACCGATGAGCAATTTCACCCCTTCAACCGTGATCAGCCGCTCGGTCTCGGTTCTTGCCGATTCTGAATTGGCGGCGTCACCGGTCACCAGTGTGATTTTCGTTTTGTTCCAGATGCCGCCCATGTCGTTGACCATATCGGCCGCCACTTGGATGCCCCGCAGAACCTCCCTGCCGATGGGAGCCTGTGGCCCGGTCAGCGGGAGTATGACGCCTATCTTCACGGTCTTCGAGCCCGTATCGGCCAAGGCAACACCACCGGCCGGCAAACTGACTAAACATGCTAAGGTAATGACAACCAGCTTTACAAATGCCCTCTTCATTGTTTCCCCCTTCCTTTGAGATGTGTTCCTGTTACTCTTTTCAAGAGATATCTGCTTCCAAGATGCCTATCTTGTTCTTTGCAAAGCTAAACACATCAACCTTCCATTGATTGCCTGATAATGCATTGCAATCGCGTGGTTTTTTGCTAATTTCGCATGCTTATTTACACATTATTTATATTTCCGGCTCACACCTCCTCTTGCTGAAGCTTGAGCTTTTTGTTTTTTTCGTCAAAGCAACTCTCCGTAAGCTAGATCAGGTGATCGGTCTGCACTTCGAGCAATGTCTTATCGTTGATGTTGATCGCCTCTATCTTCCCATAGATCCCAGGCAGCACCGAACTGATGTAGTACCGGGCTGTCATCAGCTTGCTCTCATAAAACACCTTCTCTGAAGGAGCAGCCGACTCCATCTTGCCAATCGCAGCCATCGCCCTCCACAAATGCTGCCACCCCATCACTACATCACCAAAAACCTCCAAATACGGCGTCGCCCACGACGTCGCCAGATAGGCCTCTTCCGTCGCATTCTTCTCCAGCAAAAACGCCGTCACCTCTTCCAAGGCACTGACCGCCTTCGATACCTCGCCCGCATACCACCTCAAACCTTCCACCTCAGAGGCCTTCTGCACCGTCTCCTTGACCTGCCCCAAAAAGGTCCGGTATACCTCTCCGCCTCGCATCCTCAGCTTGCGGCCAAACAAATCCAGTGCCTGTATCCCATTGGTGCCCTCGTATATCGAGGTTATCTTCGTGTCCCTCGCATACTGCTCCACCTCATAGTCTTCACAGTACCCATACCCGCCTAATATCTGCATCGCCCGCGCGCATATCTCATAGGACCGGTCGGTCGAGTACGCCTTGCAAATCGGCGTCAGAATGTCCACCATGTCCTGCCACTTCTGCTTCTCCTGCGCATCCTCACACACCATCTCCAGGTCCATGCACTTCATCGTGTAGAAAATCAAAGACCTCATCCCCTCGGTGTGCGCCTTCATCCACAACAAATGCCTCTTGACATCCGGATGCTCAATAATGGGAACCTGCTCAAAACTCCGGCTCCCAAACTTCCTCCCCTGCCTGCGCTCCTTCGCATACTCCAGCGCATCCAAATACGCCCGCGACGCCTGCGCCAATCCCTGCAGACCTACCAAAATCCGCTGCTCGTTGAGCATGTGGAACATCACCGATATCCCCATGCCCCGCGGCCCAAGCAGCTCTCCCTCGCACTGCCCATTCTCGCCAAAGGTCAGCGAACACGTCGCAGACGCCTTCAATCCCATCTTATGCTCTATCCCCGTGCACACCACATCATTGCGCCCGCCTAATGATCCGTCCTCAAGAACCTTCACATTCGGCACAATGAAACACGAAAGACCCTTCGTACCCTCCGGATCCCCCTCAACCCTGCCAAGCAGTATGTGCACAATGTTGTCCGCTAAATCATGCTCTCCCGCCGTTATAAAGATTTTCTGCCCGGAAATCAAGTATATGTTCCCGTCGCCGCGAGGGACGGCCTTGGTTCTGATATTGCCCAGGTCACTGCCGGCCTGGGTCTCGGTCAGGGTCATCGTGCCTGCATACCGGCACGCATACAGCGGAACCGAATACTTCTCCTTCTGCTCGGGCGTCCCGTACGCCTTGATCACCCGACCCGCACTGTGCGTGTTCCCCAAATAAATCTGCAAGGCCATGTTCGCCGCATAGAAAAACTCACAGCAGGCAAAGTGCAACACATACGGCGCATTCTGCCCCCCTACCTCCTCAGACTCGGGCAACGCAAGCCAACCCCCCTCAACATACTTCGCAAACGGCCTGTGAAAACACTCCGGCACCCGCACTACCCCGTCTTCCCATACACAACCCGTCTTGTCCCCAATCTTGTTGGTCGGCGCAAACTCGTTCTCCGCAAGCTTCCCCGCCGCATCCAATATCATCTCAAACGTCTCGCGTGAATGTGAGCTGAACCGCTCAAACCCCAATAAAGCCTCCACATCCAGCTGATCAAAAAGCACAAACCGCGTGTCCTCTATCCCAACGACCCGTTTGCTCATAAGAAGCTCTCCTCCTTGCTGCCCAGCATGATCGATGATCGCACTGCGTGAATAGCTATTAATGAACACTCGTTATGTTAGTTAACGTTCGTTAATTAATGTTATTGCATTTATGATTCTGTGTCAAGCAATTTTAAGTTTTTACGGTTTTCTGTTTTGGTATATCGTAGATAGAATTTGCATCGAGGATAGTTCCTGTATATGGCCGGGTGCGACAACCTTCTCGAAACCTGGCGGCGTTCTGCTATCCCTGCCCGCATGTGTCCCGCCCTTAAAAACTGCGGTCCTGCTTGATCAAAAGATGGCGGGTGTTCTGGCCTGAGCGAGAGCGTTTCGGGAGATTCATGAACCCTCTGAACATCGGCATCCTGACGGGATCATGGAGAAGACGGCAAGCCAGCATCGAAGTGCCGGCGGACTGCAACGGGCATTCTGTCCCGGCCGGCAAATCGATGGTGTAATCACTTCATTACAATGTTCTGGCGCGGTTGTTCACCAGTCCAAACAACGGCTTGTGATACGATCATGTTTTCCGGTATATCGAGAGTGCGCGCTCCATCTGCTCCCTTGAAGGGGATTCATAAAACCCCATTCTGCTGATCTTAGTTCCCGAGACTTCTTTCAGGGTGATCATCATTTCAGTCATTTTCATCAGGGCACCCGACACATCTAAAACAGTCGCCCCATCGATCCGGTTCATTCCGCCGTTTACGATGATCAGGTTCAGGCAGCCGCATCCAGGGATCAGAACCTCGGCCCCGTTCTTGATCGCTTCTCTCCCAGCCTTCTCAAATCTCTTAAGAACCGGTTGCGGATTGGTGAAGCCTTTTTCCAGCTCCGGCAGCGGAATGTCAAAGTTGGTGAATTTCACCGCCCTAGCGGATAGACCGTACTTGTGGGGCAGCTCGCCAAAAGCCTTTTTAATGCTCTGCGGCACATAGGAGATGACCGAGAAATACTTGCCCAGCATGCACGCCGTAAGCATACCGGCCTCACCCAGGCTCAAAACAGGGATGTCGACGATCTCCCTGAGTTCGTGCAGGATCGGATCGAAGAAACATCCTATGGCTACCGCATCGTACCCTTCTTTCTCAGCTTGCAAAACGCTGTCGAAGACAGCGGCATTATTCAGAAAGTCAAACGCCATGAAATGAATATCGGGCGATGCACTCCGGACACCCCTGACAGTTACCTCGAATCCGGGGCTGAGTATCCTTTTTGCGTGGCTTTCGATAGCCTTTTGATAGTTCGGGGATCCCTCAATTGCCGTGCTGCTTTGCCATAAGATCTTGTAGTTTCTCATCGTTACCCCCTTCGATCTCAAGAGCCCTCTCTTTATGTACCGGCTTCGCGCCGTGATTTGCCTCTTGCATTCCTATGATCCGCACGATTTCCGATAAGCCCTTGGATGAGTGATCAGCCTGCCTCCCGCTCACCAGGGGCATCCTGCACCTGGGCTTCATAGGACGGCTAACTAGTGTCCATCCGGAAACCAGCATTTTTGTAGGGGAACTTGTGCCCGTGAGCAATATATAATGGGCATGTAAGGTTTCGCCCGGGAAAATATCGGCCGGGATGACTCGAATTTATGATGCATAGCGGATATCACCTGTTTTTGAACGCACCTCACCCTGAGGTGTCATCAATGGACCTTGAGCATGTTCCCCTATGCCCGTGCCAGATGAGCCCTCGCGAGCACGAGGAGATTATACGATACGATGCAACTCCATACATACTGTTTGAACCCCTTCCAGCCGGACCAGGTACAGCGGTCAAGACCGAAGGCCCTCTTCAGGGTCGAGATGCCAGCCTCGATCCCAGCCCTGAAGTTGCGCAGCGCCTTGTACACCCATGCGCTCCTCGCCATATCAAGCACCGAAAGCCCCCGCTTCTTCGCAAAAACGGCGTCCTTCACCTGCCTGCTCTTCGCAAACGCCAGGTTGTCATGAGAAGCAAACCCTCCATCGGCGCTGACTTTCAAGGGCATCCTCCCGTACAAGGAAGCCTGCCGCTCGAGCAGCGGCTTATACCTCTCGGAATCCGCCGGATTGCCCCTCTCAATCATACAGTCCAGAATCATGTTGGAACGACCACCGGCAAGAAACACCTTGTGCCCGTACTGAGTATCCCTCCCGCCTTTCACGATGATGTCCGTGTGCTCCTCAAAAAAAGACACGATCTTCTCAGAGGCAGGGACCTTCTCCCCTTTGATCACCCGACGCTCGGTCTGATCGATGACCCTCTTCAAGATCCCCACCGCCCGCTCAAGCTTAGCGGCCAGTCCCCGGGCTGCCAGCATGTCCGGAACCGTGTTCCCATTGAACTCCTGGAGTTCGGCAACAGCATCCACCGCATACCCGGCTACCCGATGGGCGTAAGCGAGCAGCTCCCGGTAGGCGGTGTGTCTCACGGCGTCTTTCTTGGCGTTGAGGATGATCATCACCCGCTTCTTCGCTCCCCGCGTGTGATCGCAAAATGCATACCCGGGCTCGGGGCTGAGCTCCTTGCCCTCGGCAAGCCAGCGGGTGATCACACGAATCCCGTCCCACAAAAGCGTCGAGTCCGTCGGATGGTGGATGTCGGTCTCCACCACCGTCGAATCAATCCTGATCTTCCGGCCACGCTCGATCCCCTTGCGCCTGGCATAGAGAAGAATCTCCCGGTGAATCGCTTCCCACGTCTCGTCCCCAAGCAACGTGATATTCTCCTGAAGAACCGACCTGCATGGATGCTGCCACGGCTCCAAACGGGAAAACTCCCGGAACGACCAGGAGTCGTCCAGATGGTACGAAAGCTCCTCATAGCTGAGCTGACGGTATTGCTTCAGAATCGCACACCTCAGCACCTGCTCGGCGCTCATCCCCTCCCGCCCCGTGTCAGCACGGACTGTCCTGATCAGATCCTCGTACACGATCTCCACCAACTTCGGCGTCTCATCCAGCACCTTCGATATCTGCTCAAGCTCCTTCGCAATACGCTTGCTTGTCACAGAGGTGAAAAGGCTCATCTGGGGATTGATTTTCTGTCGCATTTTTCCGCCCCCTTGCTAAGATTGATAAGTATTATCAGTCAATTACATATCAACCCTAACATATTTTCGCCCCAATCACCTACAGAAAAATGCACTTTCCTTAAATTATCTCAATGAGTTAGACTTTCCGGATGGACACTAACTAATCATCGCGGCCGTCTCACTCATGCACCGGTAGGACCCTGATGAATGCGGACTCCGCCTCATTATTTCTCAAAGCCGAGGGGCAATTTGACTATCTGCCCGGTAAACCAACCCTGCTCTTTTCATCTTGCGCAAGATGGCAGGGTTGCACGAACCACCAGGCACTGTGCGTGATCCGCTTCGGCTGCACAAGTATGGAGCTGATGAAGGGGAAACCCTTCATCAGTCCATAATCCATCCGCCGTTTACGTTGAGGGTTTCTCCCGTTATGAAGCTCGCTGCGTCCGAAGCCAGAAAAACCACGGCGCTGGCGACCTCATCCGGTGTTCCGAACCTTCCCATAAGGGTGCGATCCAGCATGGCCTTATTCCATTTTGGCGATGCGAGCTTTGACAAAGGAGTGGCGATCCTTCCCGGGGCAACAGCATTGACACGAATCCCATACATGGCCACTTCACTTGCAAGCCTCTGTGTGAGGTTTATGATTGCGGCCTTGGATGCATCGTAGTGAGCCCCCGTCGCCATAGGCTCATAGGGCGCTTTGCCGGCAACGGATGATACATTGACAATGGCCCCCTGCTTTTTGGTAAGCATAAACTTTATCGCCTCTTGCGAACAGACAAGCGTCCCAGTAAGGTTCACCCCCATTACCTGTTCCCACTCGTCCAATCCTATTTCCCATGTCATTGCAGGCTCGCCATTCGGATTTTTTGGAGAGATGCCTGCATTATTCACCAAGACATCGATTGCTCCGAACTTCTTGATGGTTTCCTCGATCAGCTTCCTTGCCTCTTCGGGCCGGGACACATTTGTTTGCACCGGTATCGCTTTCAGACCGAGAGCATGGATCTTCTCTGTTGCACTCACAGCATTTTCATAGCTCCGGTTGCTCACGATAACGTTAGCTCCTTCCTTTGCAAATGCCATGCAAATCGCTTCTCCAATACCCCGGCCGCCGCCGGTCACTACTACCACTTTGTCTTTCAGGTTTAATTCCATGATGTCATCCTCTCATATGTGTTTGAACCTGATTTTGACACACCTGTCTTTTCAAGAATGAAAAGACACCTCTTCAGCCGTTTACCAATATGTTAGTACCGGTACTGATTGTTTCTGCAGGAAATACTGCGCGACAATGGCAGTATCACCCAGTGTTCGAAGAAAATCTGATATGAACGGAACGCGCACTATGGCCAGGCCCTGCATCGATGATAATGCCTGCTCATTGCTCCAGCAACGGAACCTGGCAACGTGAAATGAGCTCAGAGGCACACAGGCTTTGTTAAAGCGATTCATTCTTTCCGCTGGGTCTTTCCTCTTCTCGCGGTCTTTCTTATTTTCAGGCCGTTCATGGAGAATTGGTAAATGAACTCTGCAACGTCATCTAATGATAGAGGACCTTTGGGAGAATACCAGATGATCGTTCGAGTGATCATGGATGCGATGTACCGTGCGGCAAGCTTTGCATTCATGTCACTGAACTCTTTGGCATCAATGCCCCGCTGAATTATTCCGGCAAGGATCCGGTCATACATATCACGGAATCCTATCACCTTCTCCCGGTTGCTCTTGGAAAGTCTCTCAAGCCCGGTATCGAACAGAAAGCGGGAGGTTTTCTGATAACTCAATACGTGCTTGACATGGATGTGAATGAAATCGCGAAGCTGCTCGCTTGGCTTTGTTGTTCGATCGTCATCAAAATGTTTGATCATCTCGAACAAACGGATGTTCTGCGCTAAGAGGAACTCGAAGAGTATCTCTTCCTTGCTCTCAAAGAAATTATAGATATTTGCGGGCTTGCACTTGCAGGCCTTGGCAATGTCCCTCATGGAAGCGCCGCTGTAGCCCTTCTTCCAGAAAATAGTGCTTGCGATGTCGATGATCTTGTCCCTTCTCGGACTTGAGCTTTTTGTTTTTTTCGTCAAAGCAACTCTCCGTAAGCTAGATCAGGTGATCGGTCTGCACTTCGAGCAATGTCTTATCGTTGATGTTGATCGCCTCTATCTTCCCATAGATCCCAGGCAGCACCGAACTGATGTAGTACCGGGCTGTCATCAGCTTGCTCTCATAAAACACCTTCTCTGAAGGAGCAGCCGACTCCATCTTGCCAATCGCAGCCATCGCCCTCCACAAATGCTGCCACCCCATCACTACATCACCAAAAACCTCCAAATACGGCGTCGCCCACGACGTCGCCAGATAGGCCTCTTCCGTCGCATTCTTCTCCAGCAAAAACGCCGTCACCTCTTCCAAGGCACTGACCGCCTTCGATACCTCGCCCGCATACCACCTCAAACCTTCCACCTCAGAGGCCTTCTGCACCGTCTCCTTGACCTGCCCCAAAAAGGTCCGGTATACCTCTCCGCCTCGCATCCTCAGCTTGCGGCCAAACAAATCCAGTGCCTGTATCCCATTGGTGCCCTCGTATATCGAGGTTATCTTCGTGTCCCTCGCATACTGCTCCACCTCATAGTCTTCACAGTACCCATACCCGCCTAATATCTGCATCGCCCGCGCGCATATCTCATAGGACCGGTCGGTCGAGTACGCCTTGCAAATCGGCGTCAGAATGTCCACCATGTCCTGCCACTTCTGCTTCTCCTGCGCATCCTCACACACCATCTCCAGGTCCATGCACTTCATCGTGTAGAAAATCAAAGACCTCATCCCCTCGGTGTGCGCCTTCATCCACAACAAATGCCTCTTGACATCCGGATGCTCAATAATGGGAACCTGCTCAAAACTCCGGCTCCCAAACTTCCTCCCCTGCCTGCGCTCCTTCGCATACTCCAGCGCATCCAAATACGCCCGCGACGCCTGCGCCAATCCCTGCAGACCTACCAAAATCCGCTGCTCGTTGAGCATGTGGAACATCACCGATATCCCCATGCCCCGCGGCCCAAGCAGCTCTCCCTCGCACTGCCCATTCTCGCCAAAGGTCAGCGAACACGTCGCAGACGCCTTCAATCCCATCTTATGCTCTATCCCCGTGCACACCACATCATTGCGCCCGCCTAATGATCCGTCCTCAAGAACCTTCACATTCGGCACAATGAAACACGAAAGACCCTTCGTACCCTCCGGATCCCCCTCAACCCTGCCAAGCAGTATGTGCACAATGTTGTCCGCTAAATCATGCTCTCCCGCCGTTATAAAGATTTTCTGCCCGGAAATCAAGTATATGTTCCCGTCGCCGCGAGGGACGGCCTTGGTTCTGATATTGCCCAGGTCACTGCCGGCCTGGGTCTCGGTCAGGGTCATCGTGCCTGCATACCGGCACGCATACAGCGGAACCGAATACTTCTCCTTCTGCTCGGGCGTCCCGTACGCCTTGATCACCCGACCCGCACTGTGCGTGTTCCCCAAATAAATCTGCAAGGCCATGTTCGCCGCATAGAAAAACTCACAGCAGGCAAAGTGCAACACATACGGCGCATTCTGCCCCCCTACCTCCTCAGACTCGGGCAACGCAAGCCAACCCCCCTCAACATACTTCGCAAACGGCCTGTGAAAACACTCCGGCACCCGCACTACCCCGTCTTCCCATACACAACCCGTCTTGTCCCCAATCTTGTTGGTCGGCGCAAACTCGTTCTCCGCAAGCTTCCCCGCCGCATCCAATATCATCTCAAACGTCTCGCGTGAATGTGAGCTGAACCGCTCAAACCCCAATAAAGCCTCCACATCCAGCTGATCAAAAAGCACAAACCGCGTGTCCTCTATCCCAACGACCCGTTTGCTCATAAGAAGCTCTCCTCCTTGCTGCCTAATATGGTCGATGATCACCCCGCAGCTATTATTAAGTATTAATGAACGTTCGTTAATTTTATTAATGATCGTTAAACTTAATAATGTATTTATGGGAAGCTGTCAAGATATGAAAACTTATTGCATCCGCCTGCCCGGCCCATCGAGTACCTTTCGGAGCTCTGTCTTCAGGTGTCATGTTTGTTTTCTCAAGAGGCTTGTTTCAATATTCAGCAAAATGATCTTGACTGGAATGACGCGCTGTTCTATAAAATGACATCGCGTTCATTTTTTGTGTATATGTTTTTTAAGGAAATCACATGCAGAACGAATATCTTGCGAGAAGCAGAAAACAGCCTTCCCGGCGTGAAAGGGAGAAGGCCCGGCAGCGGCAGGATATGCTGGAGGCCGCCTTGAGCCTGTTCTCGGAGAAAGGCTATCACAACGTCACCATGCATGAAATCGCCTCGAAGGCGGAGTTTGCCATCGGCACGCTGTATAAGTTCTTCAAGAACAAAGAAGATCTCTACAAGGCCCTCATCCTTGAAAAGACCGATGCATTTCATGCAGCTATCGCCGAGGCGATCGAGGAGTACGACGACGAGCTGGACCGCCTGAGAAATTACCTGAAGGTCAAGGGCGAGATCTTCCGCGCTCATGTGCCCGTAATCCGGCTCTACTTCTCTGAGAAATACGGTGAGGGCTTCAACCTCATGGCAGAGCTGAACGAACAGATCAGGCAGCGCCATGAGGAGTTCCTGAAGATACTGGCCGGCGTCTTCGAAAGCGGGATGCGCAAAAACCGATTCAGAAAGATCGCACCCCCGCACACGCTCGCCGTCGCGCTCAACGGTATCTCCACGGTCTTTCTCTTCCGGCGGCTCGAAGAGCCGGGGGATCAGACCTTGCCCGAAGATCCCGACGCGATCCTCGATATTCTGCTAAAAGGTCTGGCGGAGTGACCGTGTATCAATGGAGCCCGTGTTTTTTGACTATGTGTACCCCAGAAAGAACATTGGAGGAATGTGATGAAATCCTGCGCCGTACCTGTTAGAATTTCCCGGCTCTGTATCCTGACTATCGCGTTTTTCACCCTGCTCATCGGCGCATGCGGCCGGCAGCAGGCACAGACATCACCTCCCCTGCCCGAGGTGACGGTCATCGAGGCAAAGCAACAGCAGGTTGAGCTGACCACCGAGCTGCCGGGGCGCACCTCCGCATACCTGATCGCTGAAGTCCGGCCCCAGGTGAGCGGCATCATCAAAAAACGTCATTTCAAAGAGGGCTCTTTTGTAAAGGAGGGCCAGATCCTCTACCAGATCGATCCGGCGCCATTCCAGGCGGCATACGACAGTGCAGCGGCATCGCTCGCCCGTGCCCAGGCGAACCTTCCCGCTCTTGAGGCACGAGCCGGGCGCTACCGGGAGCTGCTTGCCGGCGGAGCGGTGAGTCAGCAGGACTTCGATGATGTGGACTCGGCCTTCCGCCAGGCACAGGCAGAGGTTGCCTATTGGGAGGCTGCGGTCGAATCGGCCCGGATCAACCTGGGCTATACCCGGGTCACGGCACCGATATCCGGCATGATCGGCAAATCCAACATGACCGAAGGTGCGCTGGCGACCGCGAACCAGCCGGTGCCGCTGGCCACCATTCAGCAGTTCAACCCGATCTATGTGGACGTTCCTCAGTCCACCACCGATCTGCTCCGGCTGAAACGCCGGATCGAAAAGGGCATTCTCACTGTCGAAGGAGAGATCCAGAAAAAGGTCGGGCTCCTCCTGGAGGACGGCTCTGAATACCCTCTCGACGGAACTTTGGAGTTCCGCGACGTGACCGTTGACCCCACCACCGGCACGGTCACCCTTCGGGCGGTATTCCCCAACCCCGACAGCATCCTGCTGCCGGGCATGTTCGTGCGCGCCGTAGTGCGGGAGGGCATCGACAAGCAGGCCATCCTGATTCCCCAGAGCACCGTATCGCGCGACCCCAAGGGCAACGCGCTGACGCTGGTGGTGGACGGAGACGGGATCGTGAGACAGTGCCAGATCGAGATCGACCGGGCCATGGGCGACCAGTGGCTCGTCGCCTCCGGCCTCTCCGCCGGAGACCTGGTCATCGTCGAGGGAGCGCTCAGGGTGAGGCCGGGCATGCAGGTCAAGGCGGTCCCTTCGGCAGGGGGTGATCACCCTGTAGCAAAATCCGCGGCCTCCCCGGCAGCGGCTGCGAACTGAAGAAAGGGGCGGCATCATGCTTTCAAAGTTCTTTCTCGACCGCCCGGTCTTCGCATGGGTCATCGCCATCATCATCATGGCGGCAGGATTGCTTGCGATTTACAACCTGCCCATCTCCCAGTACCCCGAGATGGCCCCGCCCTCCATCGCGATTTCCTCGTTTTACCCCGGCGCCTCTGCGGAGACCGTGGAAAACAGCGTGACCCAGGTCATCGAGCAGAGTATGACCGGCCTGGACAGGCTGCTGTACATGTCCGCTTCGAGCGACTCGGCAGGCGGGTCGCGCATCGAGCTCACCTTTGCCCCGGGCACGAATCCGGACGTCGCGTGGTCCCAGGTTCAAAACAAGGTGCAGTCGAGCCTGTCGAGCCTTCCCGACGTGGTGAGGGACCAGGGCGTGAACGTCGTCAAATCCACCCACAACTACCTGATGATCGTGGGACTGATCTCAGAGACCGGCAGCATGGACGGCACCGACCTGAGAGACTTCGCCAAGTCGAACCTTGAGCGGGTCCTGGCGCGTGTGCCCGGCGTGGGCGAGGTGGAGATATTCGGCGGCGGATATGCCATGCGCGTGTGGCTCAATCCGGAAAAACTCACCGATTACCGCCTGACGGTCGAGGACGTGGTCGCCGCGATCAAGGCCTACAACGTCGAGGTCTCGGCCGGCCAGTTCGGCGGGGCGCCGTCGGTGGAAGGCCAGCGCCTGAACGCCTCCATCGTGGTCCAGAACATGCTCTCCACCCCCGATGAATTCGCCGCGATCCCCATACGCACCAACCCGGACGGGTCGATCGTGCGGATCAAAGACGTGGGCCGCACCGAGCTGGGCACCGAGATCTACGACATCCAGGGCGCGTTCAACGGCAGGCCCGCTGCAGGCATTGCCATCCGCCAGGCCGCGGGCGCAAACGCCCTGGACACCGCGGATGCGGTAAAGGCCAAGATGGAGGAGATGAGCCGGTTCTTCCCTGAAGGGCTCAAGGTCGTCTATCCTCACGACACCACCCTGTTCATCGAGGTGGCCATCCACGAGGTGGTGCGGACCCTCTTCGAGGCCATCGTGCTCGTGTTCCTGGTAATGTGGCTGTTCCTGGGCAACATCCGCGCCACCCTCATCCCGACCATTGCCGTGCCCGTGGTCATCCTGGGCACCTTCGCCGTGCTCGGGTTCTTCGGCTTCTCAATCAACATGCTCACCATGTTTGCCATGGTGCTGGCGATCGGGCTTCTGGTTGACGACGCCATCGTGGTGGTGGAGAACGTGGAGCGGATCATGAGCGAGGAGGGCCTGCCTCCCAAGGAGGCGACGGCCAAGTCCATGGGCCAGATCACCAGCGCGCTCATCGGCATCGGACTGGTGCTCTCGGCCGTTTTCGGACCCATGGCCTTCTTCCCGGGTTCGACCGGCGTCATCTACCGCCAGTTTTCCATCACCATCATCTCGGCCATGCTGCTCTCCGTGGTCGTAGCCCTGATCCTGACTCCGGTGCTGTGCGCCTCGCTCCTCAAGCAGGTCAAGGCCGGACACGAGCCTGCAGAAAACGCAATCTTTTTCCTGAGGCCGTTCTTCCTGTGGTTCGATCGCATGTTCTTCGGCTTCAGGGACCGGTATGTGAAGTTGGTGGGCCACTCCCTGACCAGGAAAAAACGCTACCTGGCCGTATTCCTGGTAATCGTGGGTGTCATGGGGCTGCTGTATCTGCGCATGCCCACCGCCTATCTGCCGGACGAGGACCAGGGCATCCTGCTGGCCCAAGTGATCATGCCCTCGGGCGCGACCCTTGAGCAGACCGAGCAGGTCACCAAGGAGATCGAGCGTTACTTCAAGGAGCACGAGCAGGAGGCCGTGGAATCCACCATGACCATCACGGGCGTGGGATTCTCCGGAAGGGCACAGAACCAGGGCATGGTGTTCATCAAGCTCAAGCACTGGGACGAGCGCGACCGTGACGACCTGATGGTCAAGACGATCGCGCAGCGGGCCATGGGTGCCCTTTCGGGCATCAGGAACGCCATGGTCTTCGTGTTCCCGCCGCCGGCCGTGCCCGAGCTGGGCATGGCCGAGGGCTTTGACTTCCAGCTCCTGGACCGCGGGGGGCTGGGGCACCAGAAGCTCATTGAGACGCAGAACCAGCTGCTGGCCATCGCGGCGCAGGATCCGAGGCTCGCCTCGGTCAGGCCCAACAGCATGGCCGACGTGCCCGAGTACCGCGTCGACGTCGACTGGGACAAGGCCGGGGCTCTGGGGGTCCCCATCAGCTCCATTCACCGGGCCCTGTCCGCCTCGTTCGGCGGCACCTTTGTCAACGACTTCGTGCACGGCGGCCGGGTGAAGCGGGTGTACGTCCAGGCCGACGCCCCGTACCGCATGCTCCCCAAGGACCTGGAAAAGCTCTATGTCCGCAACGCATCGGGAGGCATGGTGCCCTTCTCCTCCTTCGCCACGGGCCGCTGGATCTCCGGCCCTTCCAAGCTGGCGCGGTTCAACGGCTTCCCCTCCATCAACATCTGGGGAGAACCGTCGCCCGGCACGAGCTCGGGCGAGGCCATGCAGGCCATGGAAGAGGCGGTGGAAAAGCTGCCCCAGGGCATCGGCTACGACTGGAGCGGACTCTCCTACCAGGAGCGGATGTCGAACTCGCAGGCGCCCCTGCTCTACGCCTTTTCCGTATTCGTGATCTTCCTGTGCCTGGCCGCGCTCTACGAGAGCTGGACCATCCCAATCTCGATTCTGCTGGTATTGCCGCTCGGGGTCATCGGCGGCATCGTGGCGTCGAGCATGCGGGGGCTGGCGAACGATGTCTACTTCCAGATCGGGCTGCTGACCACGCTCGGCCTGACGACCAAGAACGCCATCCTGATCGTCCAGTTCGCCAAGGGCGGGCTGGAAAGGGGCATGGGGCTCCTGGAGGCAACCCTGGAGGGCGCCAAGCTCCGATTCCGCCCGATCATCATGACCTCGCTCGCCTTCGGGTTCGGTGTGCTGCCACTGGCTGTCACGACGGGTGCCGGGGCAGGCGCCATGAACGCCATCGGCACCAGTGTGCTGGGCGGGATGGTGAGCGCGACCGTCCTGGTGGTGATATTCTCGCCTCTGTTCTACGTGCTCGTGGAAAGGCTCTTCGGCAAGCGCACGCGTGTCCGGCGGATCGAGGAGACCGGCGCTGAATCACTGCGCGAGGGCGCCCTGTGACCGGAACAAGACCGTGAAATATGCTTGAAAAAGACCGGGGGTATGGGGGGCATCGCCGTCCTCCATTTCCCCGGAAAACCGCATCGCTCCGGCATTTTCGGGCTCAATATTGTGCTTGGATTTCCGGATGAACTATAGTATACCTCACCCATGACCGGCAAACAGCTGCAGGAGTGATCCGAGACCGGCTCGATCCTTCAGGCGGGGCCGGTTTCCCGGACAGTGAGGAAACAGCACAACAAAGAAAAAAGAAGGCAGTACGGGTAGTTCGAATCGTGTAACAGTTCAGGCAGTTCAAAGCGCATGGGTCGTCTATAAGGGTCATTCAATCGTTCCCCTTTGAAAAACGTCCCCAAAGCGTCTTGAGGTACAGACAATCGTGTGCAGCCAATGCGGGTGTCCTGCCCGCATAGTGTTCAACCAAGAAAAGGAGTGATCAATGTCAAAAGAAATCAATCTCTGTCTGCTTAAGGAGCCGTTCCCGCCTGAAGACATCGAGTGGCGGGAGCAGAGAAACGGGATAGACAGGAACGGGAGGCCGTGGGCCTTAGTGCTGGCCTATGTCACGAACCGGGCCATCCAGAACCGGCTCGATGAGGTCTGCGGGCTCGAGAACTGGAAGAACCAGTTCATCCCCGGCCCAAATGGCGGGGTGCTGTGCGGCATCTCCATCCGGATCAACGGAGAATGGGTGACCAAGTGGGACGGCGCCGATAATACCGACATCGAGTCGGTGAAGGGCGGGCTCTCCGACGCCATGAAACGGGCCGCTGTCCAGTGGGGAATCGGCAGATACCTCTACAAGCTAGAAGCCACCTTCGCCCAGATCGACGAGAACGGATCACACCGGGGCGTTGCATACGCAAGCGACAGCGACCGGAAGGCCCGGCTGAACCCGGTGTTTTTCCGGTGGAACCCACCGCAGCTGCCCGACTGGGCCCTGCCGCAGACCAAGAAGCAGTCAAAGGACGAGCCGCCCAAGACCGGTGGCGGGAAAAAGTCCAGGTCCAAGTCCGGAGAAGAGACGCATCCCATCACCGCCGGTGAGTGGGACAAGCTCCAGCGCCTCATGAAGGATGCCGGGGTGAATCCTGTGGATTTTCTCAAGAAGTGGAAGGTCTCTTCACCCCGGGAGCTCCGGAAGCACCTGATGCCCAAGTATGAGCAGTGGGTGCAGGAAAAGACGGCGTGACCTCCCTTCCCCTCCCCGGAGAAACGGCATCTTTTCGGCATCTCGCAGGATTTCGCCTCCCGGGTGGAGGGGATACGGGCCGTGCTCCAGGGCATGCGGCAGCGCCCGGAAACTACCCATCGCGCGGGTCCGGCCCAGCCGGGCTCGCGCTTTTTCATGAGAGGGCACACCGCCTGCTTTTCATGCAGCTAATCCTTCGCATCAATAAAGGCATGATAAGTACGAGGTCCTTCCTGTACGAGAAGCATAGGGGGTAATTGGCTACCCGGCAGGAATACTTAAAGATATCATTTCTGCTTGGGCTTCTTTGCCTTGCCCGGATACCGGGGGAGATACAGGGTAAAGGTCGAACCTTCATGGAGCCTGCTCTCCACGGATATGCCGCCCTTCAGATCGGCGATTATCCGGCTGACAGTGGCGAGACCAAGGCCAGTGCCCTTGCTCCGGTCCTTGGTGGTGAAGAAGGGGTCGAAAATGTGCTGCATGGTATGCTCGTCCATGCCGCACCCGGTATCCGCCACCGTGATCGCCAGATACTCTCCCTCCTGAAGCGGCGGGTTGATCTTCCCTTTTATCTCGTCATTGCGAAGGCTGACCGGTCTCAAGCTCACCTGGATCAGCCCTCCCCTGTCTTCCATGGCCTGGTATGCATTGGTGCAGAGATTCATGACGAGCTGGTGAATCTCGGTAGGATCGGCATACACCAGGCCCGCTTCCGGATGCAGGTCGGTGCGGATTTCTATTGACGAGGGGATGGTCGCCCTCATCAGGTTGACAGCCTCCCTGATGATGGTGTCGACCTTCATGGTCTCGCGGTCCAGCCGATAGCTCTTGCCGAGAGACAGGAGCTGGGCCACCAGGTCCCTGGCCCTCATTCCCGCCTTCACCACCTGGCCGAGGCTCCGCTCCACCGGCGAGCCGGACGGCAGCTGGTTCCTGGCAAGCTCGGTGTATCCCATGATGGCTGAGAGCATGTTGTTGAAATCGTGTGCGATGCCCGAGGCCAGCGTCCCAATGACCTCCATCTTCTGCGCCTGAGACAGGCGCATCTCATAGCGATCGCGCTCTCGATCCGCCTCCTTGCGCTGGGTGATGTCGCGGACGATCCCCCGGAACCCGATGGGGGTCTGCCGGGAATTCCTCAGGAGAGAGACAGACGCCTCGACAAAGAGTCTGCGGCCGTTCTTGTCCCTGATCTCCCAGTCAAAGGCCTTGGCGGGTTTGCCGGTCATGAATACCTGGTGGAAGGCTTCATAGATCTTTTTTGCATTTTCTTCGTCCACATACTTCCGGTAGTTCATGCCCATGAGCTCTTCGCTGGTGTAGTTGAGGTTCTTCGGCAATGCCTGGTTGAAGAAGGTAAAATTACCCGCAAGATCCACCTCGAAATAGCCCTCTTCGATGCTGTCTAAGATATTGCGGTATTTTTCCTCACTTATCTTCAAGGCGATCTCGCCCTTGATCCGGCCGGTGATGTCCCTGCCCGAGCCCTGCACATAGAGAGGGTTGCCCCGGGAATCACGGATGAGGGTATTGCGGTACTCGATCACCCGTTCACGGCCGTCTTTGGTCTGAATGCTGATGATGCCCTCGCCTCCTCCACTGCGCACGATCTTTTTCAGATAACGGTCGAACAGCGGACGATACTGTTCGGGCATGAGGTCCTTGATGTTCTTGTGGATGATTTCTTCGGATGTGTAGCCGGTGTGCATCCTGGATGCGATGTTGGTCTCGATCATGTTGCCGCTAAGGTCATGGATGAACAGGAAATCCGCTGAGTTCTGGAAAAAGGTCCGGTATTTCTCATTTATCGCCGGCAGGGCGTCCCGGTCTGTTTCAGGTCCGGTGATCTCGTGAAACGACTGGATCGCCCCGAGCACTTCTCCCTGGTCACCGGTGAGTGCGGCGGCCCGGGTATGGAAGATGCGGCTGCCCCGTATCTCCGGAAATGACTCGTTTCTCGACAGGACCGGACCCTCCTTGAGGATGTTGGAAACCGGCACGTCACGGAGGAGCTCCGGCCAGAGTACGTAGTCGACAAGGAGGGGGGCCCTGCTCCCGTAAAAGGGCAGCGCATACTCCCGATCGGATTTTCCGAGCATGTCCTGCCCGGGAATTCCCGTCAGATCCGCCAAGGCATCATTCCAGGCCGCAACCGCACCCTGGGCATCCAACACCAGACAGGGGTCCACCATACATTGGCCAATGCAGGTGAAGAGTGCATAAGGGGGGCCCTGCATTTGAAGATCTCTCTGGAAAACGGCTTTCTCCTTTTTCCTTTTCATCATTTCGCCTTAGCCAATTGTGGCGACTTTAGATACCGGGGGGGGCCAACATCCGCTGGATGAACCCATCAGAGCTTGTCGGAAAAGACACCGGAAAACATGAACATGAATGGAACCGGTTTGTCTTCTTCTTCAGACCGTCCGGGACAAAAGGGTTTCAGGACTGGCAGGTGATGTCAAGATATACCGCGCTTGCGCCGATGAGGGGCGATGATGCATGGTTCCCGAACGATCAGCCGCCAGCCGGACAGGGCGGAACATAAGAGAAAACAAAGGATTGCCATGATCTCTTTCCTCATGATAAGGATGGATGAAAAAAATAGCTGTTTATGCTTTTTCATGCCGGCCCCGGCTTTGTCTACTGCTTCGGGCCGCACAGCCGGGTTCGCCCGCGGCATCGAAAAGGATAGAGCATGCACAGGTAAAGGGCTGTCATGAGGAGCGTGCGAACCGGCATCACGACGATCGGGATACTCCTGATCCATCTGTCTGTCCTGAGCGCTGCGGAGTTCGACCACCGCGTACTCTTCGAGGTTGTCTCGCTGTGGGGAGAAACCACGTATGAGATCACCCCTGACATCGGAATAAGCCATCTGAGCTGGCCCATGGACATGCGGCTGCTGGGGGCCGGCTATGCCCTCGCCTATCAGGATTTCATCGAGGTTGAGTTCAGGGTCCAGGCATCACCCTGGAACGAGAGCGCACATTTCATGGAAGACTGCGACTGGATCAACGAATCGCGGAACCCTGCCTGGGTCCCTTATGATGCGCTGGACGTCTATTCCTGGAGCTTTGTTGACTCCAAGGCCTTTCTGCTCGGATCGAACATGAGGATCTTTCCCCTCTCACTGCCTCCCGCATCCTTCGGGTTCGTAGGGGGGCTCCACTACCAGGAGGCGGATTTCAAGGCGTATGACGCGAGGCAGATCGGATACAACTCGTGGCGCGACTATACCGGCATTATATCGGGTCCAGTCGCCACCTATACCGTGGAGTACTGGTTTGCCCATATCGGAGCCACTTTTCGGGTTCACGCCGACAGGAGGCTCTACCTCGCGCTGGACACCTCGTATATCCCCTATGCCAGGGCCGAGGACGAAGACAATCATCTCAGAAGGATGAGGATCTCCCGGAGCGAGGGCACAGGATTTGGAAGGATGTTCTTCCTGTCTTTGCAGTATTTTTTCACCGACACCTGGTATGCGTCCACCACCTGCTCCGGGCTGCGCATCAAGACGAGCGGCGACCAGGTGCAGTACTGGTACGGGAACGATCCGGCCACCAAGAACATCGATGAAACCGGGCGGGGGCTTGCCGGCATCGATGCGGAGATCGAGCAGGAAACCTTCCACGTAGGCTTAGGGCTCGGCTGCAGGTTTTAAAGGCCCCGGCTTTTCTCTTTCCCCTCTTCAGACCGCATCCGGTTATGACGATAGGTCTCCATATGCAGTCGGCCCAGGTGCTCATACAGAGAAATCTCCAGCGCGCACGGTATTCCCTGCCCTTTTTCGATCCAGGCTTGAGGGACTTGATCACCCTGATCCCCCCGCTGCTCTCCGAGGGATCGCCGTCCGTCGGGATCTATGGCCGGCCCGGGTGCAGCGCCCGGGAATACAAGCTGCTTGCCGGGTATCTGGGCAGAAAGCCCGCAATCATTGCAGACAGGCTTCCGGACAGGGTATTGATCGAAAGTCTCATCGCCCTCCCTATGCCGAGTCTTGCGGGCAGGCATTCCACCTCTCTCATGCTCGTATGTCTTCTCAGGGATGAAGACTATGGGGAAGAAGTCAGGGCAAAGATCGCCTCGGTGGCACAGGTGTTTGAAAAAATCGGGACCCCTCTCACCGGAGTGGTGGGCACCGGCCCGCTCGGGCAGCTCCTGGTCTATGATATCATGCGCACCGGCATTGTGCTTGCGGGCAAACACCCGGTCACGAACAAAAATGCCGCCTCTGATGCATGCATCTACATAGGTGGCTTGCCCGGGATCATCACCGAGATGCACGAACCTGCCCGCCGCCGTGAATGGAACCCGTTCTCGCACTATCTGGACAACCAGACAGCCGAGTTCATCAGAAAGAAAGACTATCCCTCGGCTCTCTCGGCGCCTTCGGCAAACCCCTTCATCATCCCCTACCTGCACATGCTCCATCACCATGAGGAGCATATGGACAGGGGCCAGATCGAGAAGATGCGCATGAGCCTTCTGGGCCTCTTCTCGTCGTTTCCGCCCACCAGAGAGTTCATGCAGGGCTTAAGGGCCGCCTGGAAGATGGACTCGGTGCCGGAGGACTTCCGCGGGCTCGACTTTACCGGTGCCTTGCGGCTGCGGAAATGGATCGTTCCCTTGGAGCGGGATGAGCTCCCGGTGTTCTCCTGGCCTCCATCCATGAGTTTTGAGCTCGACAGGCTGGACCTCGTCCAGGAGCGCCGGAACTGGGGCATAGCACAGACCCGCGAGTTCCGGCACGCCCATGCCTGGGTGGTGCTCACCTGGGCGGCCCTTGCCGGGCTGGCCGGCCGGGCCACCCGGATCACGGCTCCCCGGGAGCTGCATATGAAGCCCTCGGCCAGGAACATTCTCCTGGAAGGGATCGATGCTCTCCTGCTCGGCAAGGATTCGCTCATCCCGCAAGACCACCTTCAGGGGGCCATTCACCTCAAAGAGGGAAGATTCTTTTTCTCATCAGGTCCGTTCGCCATCCTGGAGAAGGGAAACAAGCACTGCATCGAGCTGTTCGAGACGATCAAGAAAAAAGCCCTACTTGACGATATCAACTTGGGAAAAGACAGAAAGAAAGAATAGAGGGCGGCAAAGAACATGGCTGCAAATCCCCTGGAAATCAAGATACTCCTTGTCGGTCCAGGCTTTGTATACCAGAAGTCCATGCGTCAGATGCTGCACACTCTCGGCTTCGATACCGTAGAAGAAACGAGGGATGGGGCCTATGCATGGGAGGCCATCAAGAGAATCAGACCCGATATCGTGATTTCCCAGTGGCACATGCCCGAGATCACCGGCTTGGCGCTGCTCAAGCTCATCCGCGCCGATGAAGAGACCAGCGAAATCCCGGTGGTGCTGTGCACCGCAGAGATCACCAAACCCGACGTGATCAAGGCGGGGGAGGCAGGCGTGAACGCCATCATTGTCGAGCCCATCCAGATAGAAAACCTCGATACAAAGCTGCGTCTCATCCTCGAGTTTGAGATGAACCCCAACACCAAACAGGCCAAGGCGCTGATGGCCAAAGGGGACCTCTATCTCCGGGAAGAACGGTATGAAGAAGCACTGAGGGAATACGAGAAGGTGCTCGAGATCCTGGAGTCGGCCGAGGTCTATTACAACATCGGCTATATCATGACGGCAAAGGGCGAGTACGACGAGGCCCTGGCCGCGTTTCGCAAGGCGACCCAGATCAACCAGATGTTTGCCAAGGCATACAAGGCCATGGCCGAGGTGTATTTGCGCATGGGCCGCAAGGACATGGCCGAGAAGTATCTTCAGATGGCGGGAGAGATCTTTCTGGAGCGCGAGATGCACGAGAGCGCGGAGAGCATCTTCAACGAGATCCTCAAGCTCAACCCTGACACCATCAACGTGTACAACAGCCTGGGGATCCTCTATCGCAGGCAGAACCGGCTCGAAGAATCCATCAAGCTCTACGAGAAGGCCATCAAGATCAGCCCTTATGACGAGAACATCCACTTCAACTTGGGCAGGGCCTATCTGGAGCTGAACAACCCTCAGATGGCCAAGAAGTGCTTCATCAAGGCATTGAAGATCAACCCCAACTTCGACACAGCCAGGGGCATGATCGAGGCCATCGAGTCGTCCGAGAACTCCGTCTCCTGATCATATCCTCCAGCCGGGTCCGCCGGTCTGCCCGTCACTGGTACTTCTTGAGCTCGAAGACCTTCCTGTCCTGGGTCGCCACGATGTGATAGAACTTGTCCTGGGGAACGTAGATATAGGGTACGTCCTCCTGGCGTCGATAAAGGAAGTGGGAGAGGATCATCCGGTTGACGGCGCGGTGGCCGATGATCATGATGTTGTCGGGCTTGCGGTTGAGGTAGAAGGCCTTCTTGATTCCGATCTTGATCCGCTCCTTCATGGAGTTGTAGCCCTCCCCCCCGGGATAGGTGTAGTGGTATTTGTCCGCCTTGCGGGCTGAGTAGACATCGGGCATGAACCGCTGGATCTCGTCGTAGCTCATCCCCTCGCAGATCCCGCTGTGGATCTCGTTGAATTCCTTCAAGGGTACGATGGTGCAATCCTGCTGAAGGGCGCGGATGGGTTCAGCCGTCTGGATGGTCCTCTTCTTCTCGCTGGTGAAGATGTAGGAGATCTTCTTGTTCCGGAAGAACCTTGCCAGGGCGTGGGCCTGCTCGATACCCTTGGGCGTGAGGTCGGAGTCGCCCCCTATCCGGTCCTCTACGTTGAAATACGTCTCGGTGTGCCGGATGAGGAACAGGCTCTTTACCACGTCGGTCACCAGGCAGTCGCGGATGCGGGAATACAGAGGAAGCTGATCGGTGAGCTTCTCCTCCAAGATCCGGTTGTGCAGGGAGTCCATGCGTATGTAATTTCTCTCTTTCCCCAGGGGGGAATAGATCATTCGGTAATATTCGATTCTCTTCTTGAACTCGCCGATGGCGTGCGCCTCATCCAGGCCCCCGAACTCCGGGGCCTTCACTTTCTGGGTGATGCTCATGTCTACGATCTCTTCATCCTCGTTGATGCATTCGATGAAGAGGATGGGGTGGTCGTTCAGGCGTTCATAGATAAGGTTGCGTCTTTCCTGGCTCACATTGGTGGCATCGAGCACTGCCACCTGGCCTTTGGAGTTTACGTATTTCCTGGCCCAGTTCATGTTGATGATCGCGAAGCGCTTCCTGAGCTCCGTGGCCTCGGTATTGGCGGGATGGAAAAAATCCGCGGCCCAGGTATTCTTGAGCCGGGCGTACCGCCTGCGAAGCTGCCCGTTGTTGAATATCCGAGTGGGGATATCGTTCTTGGTGAAGATATCCTTGAGCCGGTACGCGATCGTGGATTTGCCCTGGGAAGGCAGGCCAACCATAACTATGTAGAGTTTCTCATCCTTTGTGGTCATTGCTTATGCATATCACCTGTGAAGACGCTTCACAAGAGCGGTTTGGTCTGCCTTGAAAATACTTGACAACCACATACCCAATAGTTAGAAGGTCATAGTCGGTTTCAACGGCTGCTGGGGGATCGTTCAACGGTAGGACAGCGGACTCTGACTCCGTCGATCTAGGTTCGAATCCTAGTCCCCCAGCCAATACTGTTTTTAAAGGATGAGGTCCCATCGTCTAGTGGCCTAGGACACCGGCCTCTCACGCCGGAGACAGGGGTTCGACTCCCCTTGGGACTACCAAGGTTTACAGGCTTCTAAAAAATCCTTGGGGTACTGTTTGGGGTACTCCAGGTTTTTTATGCCAAAACTTTCTCTGCAGTACCTACCTTTGAAGCATGTAAATGAATTGCCCCACTGCAAGCTGCGAGGTATCAAAAGGAGAAGCAAGGAGCGTAGCAAACTGCTAGGAATTAACCCGGCTGAGATTAAACCAAAGACTATCAACGCACTCGGAGGTTGAGAAATTTGAACCTCCGACTTTTTTGGTTTAATGCATGCTTACGGGGATACCGCTACCAGCTCGCTACTCCTGGACACATTCCTTAACCTGGGAAATCCCATTCTCTTGAGGATTTTTCGATTGAGTTAATTTGATATTTATGCATAGTATGTCGATAATATATCGACATAGCGTGCACAAAATGATAAGAAAAAAGAGGTCCAAAACCTTGGAGGTAGTAAGCTCCTCCAGCCGATTTGGTTTGCAAGGATGAGGGGCTTAAGTGCCGTCAGCGATCGAACAGATCAGGAAGACTGTCAATAGGGAGGAGTTTGACTATCAGGTGCTCACTTCCAGCCTGAAGGGATACTCTTATCCCAGGGACAAGATCACCAATCTCCTGAGAGAGGGACAGATCATACGGGTCAAGAAAGGCCTGTACATCTTCGGCCCCGACTATAGGAGGAGACCATACTCACGGGAAATCCTGGCTAACCTGATCTATGGCCCTTCTTACATCTCCCTCGAATATGCCCTGGCCTACCATGGTCTCATTCCCGAACGTGTCGAAGCCCTCACGTCAGTTACAACAGGGAGAACAAGGACATTCACTACTCCGGTTGGAGTTTTCACGTATCACATGATCCCTCTTCCAGCGTTCCAGGTAGGCATGACAAGAGTCGAATTGGATGATGGAGGGGCCTTCCTCATTGCCACACCTGAGAAGGCCCTTTTAGATAAGATATTCGTTGATCGTACATCCGAGATAAGAACCCTCAAGGGACTGGAGGCATACCTGTTTGAGGATCTCCGCATCGACCAGGATCTCTTCAGCAAGCTCGACAAGAGTGCGATCTTCGATTACGTAAATCATTATTCATCAGCCAAGCTGCAGCTCTTGAGCGGCCTTCTCAGAAAGCATCAAAGACAAGAGAGTGAGGAAGGCCATGCATAAAGCAGTAATCCAGATGCTACAGAAATATCCATTAAGTAGACTCGAAGACTATAACAAGGCTCTGCGGGAGATCATCCAGGAGATCGCCCTGCTCGGCCTGTGGAGAGGCAAATTCTTCGAAAAGGCTGCGTTCTACGGAGGAACGGCACTGAGGATTCTCTACGGTCTCGACAGGTTCTCAGAGGACTTGGACTTCACCCTGCTCCAACCTATGGGTGATTTCGATCTTGGCTCCTTCGGTTCATCCCTTGAGAAGGAACTCCTGGGATTCGGGTTTGAGATGCATCTGGAGCAGAAGAACAGGGCTGTTCAGAGTCCTGTGCAATCAGCATTCCTGAAGGCGGACACCTTCAGTCAGATGCTCGTCATCGAGATCGGGGAAGAGATCCTCAGGCAAGTCCCCAAGGGGCAGATGATCAAGATCAAGCTGGAGGTAGATACGAACCCTCCCCCGGACTTCTCCACAGAGATGAAGTATCTGCTGGCTCCCATCCCATTCCCGGTGAGAGTGCTTACCTTGCCAGATCTGTTCGCAGGTAAGATGCACGCTGTGCTGTACAGGAGATGGAAGACACGGGTGAAGGGTAGAGACTGGTACGACCTAGTGTGGTACGTATCCCACCACCCTGAACTGCATCTCGGTCACCTTGAACAGAGGATGAGACAGACCGGTGACTGGAACAGCACTGAGGAACTGACTGTAGAAACGTTCTTCGAGGCTCTTCATGCAGCCATAGATTCTCTCGATATCGATAAGGCACGTGAAGAGGTATCACCATTCATCAAGGACCCGGAGGTGCTGTCGATATGGTCCAGGGAATTTTTCCATGATATCGTATCCAGGATAAACCTGGTGTGATCCAGGATGGCAGAGGCGGGGATTTGAACACGTTGTCTTTCTTGGATTTATACGCCTTCCCAGGTGTTCTTCTGCACTTTTACGGCACATGATATTCCTGGGAAGTGCTAAGAGTGATTAATTTCTTTAGTTAAATCTAACAGGTTCAGGTCCGCGTCTTTTCTGGCGTACGACAACCGTTCCGGCAAGTTTGTCATGCCACCCCTGCTTCTTTCTATCGAAAGCAACCCAGAGAATGCCTAAGCAGAGAGGAAACATTGAAATGAGATAAGCTAGATAGCGGCCAATACATTGCCCAGTGCTGGGCGCCATCCCTGAGGATGCATCAACCATTTTGGCAGAGATAGCCATCTTCCCTGGTGTGGCCTGCTTGGTAATCCAGAACACGATAATAGCTACAGCGGGCAGAACCCATGTTATAAGAAAATCAGCAGGACCTGCGATAAGACCAGTTTCTTCCATTAAAAGGTAATCCCAGCCATATATTGATATGAGAATAGGAAGTGTAATTAACATTATCAGTATAGAGTCAATCAATGTGGCACCTACTCGAACCCAGAAGCCAGCATACTCCAATTCTCCTTCGTACATAATTAAACCTCCTTCATTTGAATGCTAATTGTTAGTATATCGGAATTTTAAAATATAAATTGATTATTGAACACATAGGATTTGAATCCGTGAATCGTGGCTCTGTGCACAGCTTAACAGACAGGGCACAAATAATCCGCGAATGTTACGGTGTTGGAGATTTGAACACTGGATCCTTGAGGCCCTGCCTTGATTCCCAGACGGCACACGGCACCTATACGGCACTTTATCTCGATTAAAGTCCAGAATCAGACTTAACCTAATTTAGCCCATGAATGCACTGGGCCGGAGAAGGAATATCTTGTATAGAGATCTGCCAGGAGAGTTTTGTGATGAAAGGTCACGCTTATGGGCGTTAAAAACAAATCCCTCCCAGGTCTGGCGGGATCAGGGAGGGCAGTGAGACATGAAACATTATCCAGATGTTCCTATAACGTGGATGAACATCGTGGTCAATCTCGTAAAGACCTTCCTGACGAACACAACTCCGCTGATATGTGTAGTATAGTAGCTAAGACTCGATCTGACAGTTGGTCCCCTTTCTGAAGTTCTGTCTGGTCAGATCTGAGCTGTCAGATGGTCATCAGTAAGAATACCATGGACATGCCCCTCATCCATATACCCGATACATTTTTCTTTTGCCATGGGAAGGTTGTCATTGAATATATCCATGGGCGTTCTCCCCTGACAGCGCTTTCCCTGATGAGTCCTCTGGTTGTTGTACTTATAGAGCCATAGATCGAGGTCTCGAAAGAGAGCTTGCGCAGTTTCGTCATCTTCAGTTTGACCCGGCTAGCCCTCATGTCAAAATTCTGCTCGTAATGATCCGCTGGGGTGTCCTGCCTGCCTTCGCTTCGCTCATAGCGGCCGGCCCCAACTAGCCGTTCAGCCTTAAGCATCTAAAAGCCCGTTGAGCATCTCCTCTACCATCCCCCGAACCATCTCATCCAAATGATCCCTGATCTGCTCCTCACTGATCTGAATGATTTTCCCTTGACTTGCTTTCCCCTCGCTCGTACCATCCCTCTTACTCATCTAATGTCCTCCTTCGGTTTGATGTTTTCCCAAAACCTTTCTCTCCGAAGGGAAGACCTTTTTCAATTACTTCCCAGAATGTGCGAAAAATATTTTACGTTATCGCCACTGGCCGGGGTAACGGGCACTGCATTGTTTTCTTCAGCTGAACCTGCATGAAAAACTTCTTGCCCAAGGAGTATATCGATCCCGCTTGAGCCTGCCCGGAGCAAGGCGGCCGGCCGCGCGTCATGCTCTGTCTTTGCGGAGCTCCTGCGTTACCGCCATTGCCAGGTCTTCGATAAGATACGGCTTCTTGATGTATCTGCCGGCACCGAGGCTCTGGGCCTGTTTCACTCGATCGGTCTCCGAGTATCCGCTCGCGATGATCACCTTCTGGCCGGGGTGCAGCTCCAGGATACGCTCATAGGTTTCAAGCCCATCGATGCCCTGTTCCATGATCATATCCAGGAGGATGAGATCAGCCGAATGACCTTTCATATACTCGATCGCGCTTTCCCCGCTCGATACGGTGTCGACCCGGTATCCCAGCATCATGAGAATTTCTGCGGCGATCTCACGCTGCTCCTTGCTGTCGTCCACCACGAGGATATGCTCGCCCTTTCCCTGATAATCCTTCATGAGCTGCTTTGCCTTGGCTTCGGTGATCTGTTCGCTGGTGGCGGGGAAGTTGAGGGTGAAGGTGGTCTTCCCCTCTCTGCTCGTCACTGCAACACTGCCATCGTGGTCCTGCACAGCGCCCCACACCACGGCAAGACCAAGACCCGTACCGCTATACCCCATCTTCTTCTTGGTGTAAAACGGCTCGAAAATTCTCGGGATGTCTTCAGCGGGTATCCCCTTGCCGGTATCGGTAACGCTCAGGCTCACCCACCGCCCCTCCTCCTTTATATTCCCTTCGCATTCTCCAAGGTCACGGTGTTGGAGATTGCAGGTCTCTATCGTGATGGTGCCCCCTTTGGGCATAGCCTCAGCCGCGTTGGAAATGAGGTTCATGATGGCCTTGGAAAGATGCGCGGGCGACCCGATGATATTCATCAGAGAGTCATCGTGCCTGAAATCGACTCGCACATTCGGGTGCAGTGACTGTAGGCGGCCGAACTCGGACGATTCGAGATACTCCCTGATAAGGCCGTTGAGATTCACGACCTGCTTTACCGCAACCCCTCTCCTTGCAAGGGTGAGGAGATCCTGGACCACAGCTGCCGCCTTTTGCCCCGATTTCTGGATCTTCTCAAGCGGCCCCCGCAATGGATCGTCCTTATCGATTTTCATCAGAAGCATTTCGGGGTAGCTCACTATGCCTGAGAGGATGTTGTTGAGATCGTGCGCCACCCCCCCGGCAAGGGTGCCGAGCGCCTCCATCTTCTGGGCGTTCTTGAGCCTCTCTTCGAGCAGCCGCGTCTGCTCTTGAGCCTTCTTTCTTTCAGATACGTCCTGCAATATTCCCTTGAACCCCGCCGGACGTCCCTGCGGGTCTCGCATCAAGAGGATCGAAGACTCCACCTGCACCTTGCTTCCGTCTTTTCTGGTGAAATCCCACCCAAACCCCTTCATCGGCTCTCCGGATGTGAACACATGCCTGAAGGCCTCAAATACCCTGCGGGCGTTCTCTTCATCCATGCAGTTCTTGTAGCTCATTCCTGTCATTTCTTCCCGGCTGAAGCCGGTAATCCGGCACATGGAATCGTTCATGAAGGTGTATCTGCCCTTGAGATCGGTCTCGTAGTAGCCTTCCTCAATGCCCTCCAGAATATTGCGGTATTTTGATTCGCTCTCTTTCAGCGCCTGCTCTGTGGCCACCCGTTCCGTGACATCGCGGACAATGCCCCGAAAGCCTCTGCACTTGCCGCTTCTGGTCATAATGCAGGAGATTGATGCCTCGAAGGAGATCTTCCGTCCCTTCCTGGTGATAAACTCCCATTCAGTCCACATCATGTCACGGCCGGTAGAATAGACTGTGTGAAACACGTCATAGACCTTCTTCGCCGTTTCTTCATCGATGAATGTTTTATAATTCTTCCCTATGAGTTCGTCCTTGGGGATATCGAAAATCCTGCAGAAAGAATCGTTGAAAAAGGTGATGTCGCCTGCGGTATCTACCTCGTAATAACCGTGCTCGATGCTTTCGAGAATGGTGCGATACTTCTCTTCGCTCATCCGCAAGGCCCGCTCGTAGATAATCCGATCGGTGATGTCCCGGGCAGAGCCGCGGACTCCGATCGGGCCGTTCTTATCTGAAACGAGCGAGTTTCTATACTCCATGACCGATTCGCGGCCCGCGAAATTGATGATGGTGAAGAGCCCTTCGTCCCTGCCGTTCTTCTTTATCCGCTCGAGATACTCGTCGAAACCCGCCCGATACGCCTCGGGCATAAACTCTCTGATATTGACCGTCTCGATCTCAGGGTTTCCGCCTACGAGCTGCTGCCTGACAGCGGGGTTGCACTGCTTCAGATCGAAATTCCCGTCGAGGTCGTGGAAGAACAGAAGATCGGTGACATTGTCAAAGATGTCACGATATCTCTGCTCGATCTCCTTCATCTCCTTCCGTGCCAGATATCGCTCGGTAATATCCCGTCCCATCCCCCGGACGCCTATTGCCTTGCCGTTGCCGTCAAAGACCATTGCATTCTTGTATTCGATGAACTTCTCACTCCCATCCGGGCAGGATACCCTCATGAGCCCTTCACTCTTCCGGTCCCTCATGATCGTCTCGATATAGCCGGAAACGAGGTGCTTCATATCTTCGGACAACAGGTCTTCTATACGGAAATTCTCGGGCAGGGGTTGGTTCTCCGGATATCCGAGCATCCTCCGAAAGGCTGCATTCGTTTCAAGGAACCTTCCCTCAAGATCGTGAAAATACCAGGCATCCATCACGCCATCGAAAACATCGCGATGGATATCTTTGTTCACACTGCCGCCCCCCCGCCGAGGATCGGCAGGGCGCAGGCCGGGCTTGCCGGCAGACAAGGTACCCGTTCTGGTTCTTGTTTTTTTCTTCTTCACATCCGGCTTGACAGGCTTTTGCTTATTCTCCCGCCCCTTTTTCATACATGTATATTCCCATATGAGTCATAGCAGCTATTTCGGTTAGATATTCCGGCAATATTAATCCTCCCACTGTATCCTCGCCGTCTTGAACACGTACAAGCCGATGCATGAGCATAGATCCGGCATTGCCCTCCACACCACGGGCAGGTCTAAATATTCCCGGAACAGGAAAAATGAACCACCCCATATCAGACAGGGCATCATGCGCCAAAGAGGAGATCATCTGTAAAAAAACTATGGTCATCCCTCAATTGATGCATATTTGAAAGACCGGATCTTTATGATATAGGGGAGGCGGCTGATTCGCTTCATACTATCCAGGACCGGAGAAAAACATGGAAGATGCTTCAGGCAGCAGAAAGAACACCCCGCAGAATATTCAGAGCGATACCGGGGCCGACGGCTCGTCCGCCAGATCCACGGATTTCATCCGCGCCATCATCAACGAGGACCTGAAGTCCGGCAGGTTCGATCACAGGGTCCACACCCGGTTCCCACCCGAGCCGAACGGGTATCTCCACATCGGCCACGCCAAATCCATCTGCCTCAACTTCAACATCGCGGCAGACTATAACGGGCTGTGCAATCTGAGGATGGACGACACCAACCCGGCCAAGGAAGATGCGGAGTACGTCGAGTCCATCATGCAGGACGTCAGGTGGCTCGGCTATGACTGGGACGACCGGATGTACTACGCCTCGGATTATTTCGACCGTCTCTATGAATACGCTGTGGAGCTCATCCGCAGGGGCAAGGCCTACGTGTGCGACCAGAGCCCGGAAGAGATGAGGCAATTCCGGGGCACCCTCACCGAGCCCGGCAGGGAAAGCCCCTGGCGCAACCGCAGCATCGAAGAAAATCTCGATCTCTTCGCCCGGATGAAAGCAGGCGAGTTTGCCGACGGCGAGAAGACGCTGCGCGCAAAGATCGATATGGCGTCGCCAAACCTCAACATGCGCGATCCGGTCATCTACCGCATCCTGCGCGCCCCGCATCACCGGACCGGCGAGAAATGGTGCATCTACCCCATGTACGACTTCACCCACTGCCTCTCCGACTCCATCGAGCGCATCACCCACTCCATCTGCACACTGGAGTTCGAAGATCACCGGCCCCTCTACGACTGGTTCCTTGACGCGCTCGAGGTCTACCACCCCAGGCAGGTCGAGTTCGCCCGGCTCAACCTCACCTACACGGTCATGAGCAAGCGCATGCTCCTCATGCTGGTCCGGCAGAAGCTCGTGAGCGGCTGGGACGACCCGCGGATGCCCACCATCTCGGGCATGCGGCGGCGGGGGTACACGCCCGAGTCGATCCGAAACTTCTGCGAACGCATCGGGGTCGCCAAGAACGACAGCATGGTGGATGTGGGCCTGCTCGAGTTCTGTGTCCGCGAAGACCTGAACCGAAAGGCCCCCCGGAGGATGGCGGTCCTCAATCCCTTAAAGATCGTGATCGAGAACTATCCTGAAAAAAGCACCGAGGAGTTCGAGATCCCCAACCATCCGGACGATCCGTCCATGGGCAGCCGGAAGGTCCCCTTCTCCCGCACCGTGTACATCGAGCGCGATGACTTCATGGAAGACCCTCCAGCCAAGTTCTTCCGCCTGGCGCCGGGCAGGGAGGTGCGGCTCAGAGGGGCATACTTCATCACCTGCACACGCGTGGTCAAAAACGAAAAGACCGGTGAGATCACCGAACTCGTCTGCACCTACGACCCCGCCACCCGGGGCGGCGACGCGCCGGACGGTCGCAAGGTAAAGGGAACGCTGCACTGGGTTTCCGCCGATCATTCCTTCGAGGCATCCGTGCGTCTGTACGACCGGCTCTTCACGGTCCCCGATCCTTCGGGCGACAGCGAAGGCCGGGACTTCACAGAATTTCTCAACCCGGCGTCCCTGGTGGTCCTGCAGTCGTGCCGGCTTGAGCCTTCGCTGAAAGACTCGCGCCCCGGCGAGATCTTCCAGTTCGAGCGCCAGGGCTACTTCTGCGTGGATACGAAAGATTCGGCAGAGGGGGCGCCGATGTTCAACCGGACAGTCACCCTGCGCGACTCCTGGGCCAAGCTCGAAAAGGACGGCAACACGGAAAAGGCCCAAGCGCCCGCGACGAGACCTGCCCCGAAGAAAGAGGACAGCCCCCGGATCACCCTTGACGATTTTACCAGGGTCGATCTCAGGGTGGGGCTGGTCCGGGAAGTGAGTCTGGTGGAAGGCTCGTCCAAGCTGCTCAAACTCATGGTCGACGTGGGTGAAGACCGCCTGCGGCAGATCTTTGCAGGGGTCCGCTCCGCCTACCAGGAGCCCGACGACCTGCTGGGGAAAAAGGTCGTGGTAGTCGCCAACCTCAAAGAGCGCGACATGCGCTTTGGCAGGTCCGAGGGCATGATCCTGGCCGCCGGCGAGGGCAGCCGCATGGGCGTGGTCACCCTCGACGGCGACCCGAAGCCGGGAGACAGAATCACTTAGACGAACAGAGCCCTTCGGCCCGGCCCCTTTTTTCAAGAGATGCGGAGTATTCTCCGCAGAGGGAGGCTTATGCAAGAGGAACTCATCCGGGCCGTTGCACAGGAATACGTGGACCGGCTCGTACCCCTGGCCCATCTGGTAGGAGCCATTGCCGAAACCGTCGAGAGCGGCCGGGACGTGTCCCAGACCGAGATACGGGATATCCTCGACGAGGCGGGGAATCCAAATTGCACGGTGTTCCCGGTCCACTGTCTCATCTCATCTTTGAAGCCCTATGACGCGGGCTCCATCACCCCCCCGGATGTGAAATTCTTTCACCAGCTCGTCTCAGGTGACTTCATTCCATCCATGCACCGAAGCGTGGCCCGGGCGGTAGACGGTATCGTCAGCGCATTCGCTGCCTCCCCCGCCTCCCCTGAGGCGAGGAAACAAGCGCTGAAGAATGCCTCGGAGACGATCTGCATGGAGCTCTCGCGCCTCAAGGATCTCTGCCAGGGCACGCTCCCTCACCCCGACCTGGCAGGTCTGTGGGAATCGTTCTCCTGCGACGAAAGCCTTCCAGTCATACACATGGACTGATCGTTCACATTTATACGCGACCCTTGTTGTGCAAGCTTAACCTGATGCAGCCATAAGAAAGAGGCACGGCTCCAGGGCGCTCATCCGCTTTTTTTAAGGGCAATATCCACCCTGTTGATGAACCGCCTCAATTTTCACATGAAAATATCCGATTCTTCCCACATCCGACACTCTCGTGAGTGTATGGCGTGAACATGTATGCTGATTCGGCAGGGCAACCGGAGACAGGAGGATATGAGCCACTCGAAGGAAAACACACAGGGATCGGAGCACACCGGAGACAGGAGCGGCCTTGCCGTGGCCCATGCCGTGCTGGGCAAATCCCCGGTGCCGCTCGATAGGCTCATCGACTTTCTTCCCGACCCCACCTTCGCCATCGACACCAATGGGACCGTGATTCTCTGGAATAAGGCCCTCGAGGATATCTGGGGGGTGCGGTCTCAAGACATGCTGGGCAAGGGGAACTATGAATTCGCCATTCCCTTTTACGGTTACAGGCGGCCCGTCCTGGCGAACATGGTCCTCGGAGACGGAATGGACATGGATCGGAATTACTCGTTGCTCACACGCAGGGGGGACTCCATCCTTGCCGAAGGATATCTGCAGACACCCCAAGGAGTAATCTATGCCATGGCAAAGGCGGGCCCCATCTACGATTCCACGGGGACTGTCATCGGAGCAATCGAGACGATCCGGGACATCACCGAGAGGGTGGACACAGGAAACGAAATCCGCAGCCGGGAGGCACAGTACCGGGACATCTTCGAAAACGTGTCTGACCTGCTGTATGTCCATGATCTGGGTGGCAGGATCATCGAATCGAACCTCCCATTCAAGAAGGAATTCGGATATAGCCGTGACGACCTGAAAAACATCACCATCCAGGACCTCCTTCCCCCGCAGGTCAGAGAAGGATACCGGGATTTCATCCATCGGTTGCTTGCCTCGGGCACAGCCGAGGGCATGACGCGTATCCTGACCAAAACCGGGGAAGAGCGCGTCGTCGAATACCGAGACTCACTCGTCCGCGGCGAGCTCGGCAGGCCTGTCGCTATCCGTGGTTCCGCGCGGGATATCACGGAGCGCATGCAGGCGATCAAGGCCTTGCGCAGGAGCGAGGAGCGGTTTCGCGCCATGGCCGAGGCGAGCCCGGTGGTCTTCTGGATGACCTCGCTCGACCCTCTTCAGAAAGTGATCTACGCAAGCCCGGCCTTCGAGAGAATCTTCGGCCGCACATGCGAGGAGCTCCTGCTCAATCCCCGCATCTGGTTCGAGTGCATCCACCCTCAGGATGCAGCCCAGGTCAGGTCCCTCATCCAGAAAAAGGCTGAAAAGCCGCTCGACTTCGAGTTCCGGATCGTCCGCCCCGACGATTCTGTCCGCTGGATCAGGGCCAGGGTTGCGCCCATTCCCGACCACACAGGGAAAACTGCCCTGCTCTCTGGAATCGCCGAAGACATCACCGAACACAAGCATGCAGAGCAGGAGAAAAAGATCTATGAAGATCGCCTCGCCAGGGCGCTGAGGCTTGAGGCTATCGGGACCCTTGCCGGAGGGATTGCCCATGATTTCAATAACATACTCGCCGCCATCATCGGCTACACCGAGCTGGCCATGGAAGATGTCCCGCCGGGCAACCCAGCAGTCCAAAGTTTGCATGAGGTGCTCAAGGCAGGGGAGAGAGCAAAAGACCTGGTCAGCCAGATCCTCACCTTCAGCAGGCAGGCCCGGACGGAGAAAAAGGTGGTGAGGGTCCAGCTCATTGTCAAGGAGGCCCTGAAGCTCCTGCGTTCATCCATTCCGAGCACTATTGCCATCACCCAGGACATCGACCCGCATTCACCCGAGGTGTTCGCAGATCCGACCCAGATCCACCAGGTGGTCATGAACCTGTGCGCCAATGCCTATCAGGCAATGAGAGACCGGGGGGGCACACTGGCGGTGGGCCTGGCACCGGTTGAGCTGGACACGGCCCTTGCACGGAGTATCCCGCGGCTCGAACCGGGATCATACCTGCATTTGTGGGTGAGCGATACCGGGTGCGGCATGGATCAGGATACCCTCGATAGGATCTTCGAGCCCTTTTTCACCACCAGGGAAAAGGGCAAGGGAACGGGCCTGGGCCTGGCCACCGTGCACGGCATTGTCTCCGATCTCTCAGGCGCGGTCACGGTCTCCAGCGCCATAGGTGACGGCAGCACCTTTCATGTCTACCTGCCGACCTGCAAAGCCGAAGATCGGAAAGACGAAACCGGCGAGGACGCCGTGCCCCGGGGTAACGGAGAGAGAATCCTCCTTGTCGACGACGAATCCGCCATCCTGGCGTTTGCAAAGAGCATGATCGAGCAGATGGGTTATTTGGTGAGAACTCATTCATCGAGCATTCAGGCTCTGGAGGCGTTTTCACAGGCACCCCATGCCTTTGATCTGATCATTACCGATCAGACCATGCCCCTGCTCACAGGGGTTGAACTGGCGGCAAAGGTGCAGGCGATCCGCAGTGATATCCCGGTCATTCTCATTACCGGCTTCAGTGAGATCATATCTGCAGAGCAGGCCCGGAAGCAGGGGATCTGCGTGTATCTGGAGAAGCCCTTCACCCGCAACTCCCTGGCAAGGGCCATCAGGCAGGCGCTGGGCGCCTCATGAGAGCCGGGAGACCCTGAAAGCCTTTCATCGAAAAAAGGCACCCGCCGTATGCTGTGAATAACTTTGTATGGCCTTGATATCCTGTGGGTAGGCACTTATATGTTTTGATAAATGTACCCGTATGATTACCACGAAGGATATATTTGGCCAATCAAGCTGAATATCTGAACATTCTTGGTATGAAACCGTTCTTCTTCAAGAAGGGTAGAACGTCAGGAGAGTGCAGCGGATGAATACGAAGACGGCAGTTTCCGTCAGCAGAAAATTCCTCCGATGTCAAATATCCGGCGATTTCGTTCCCAAGAACCCCGATGGATCAGAGGCTGGAAACCGTGCCCCTCACGGCATCGCGAACTTTCTCTGCCAGTGTTTTCCGGTATCGGCTTTATCTCTCCGAATTCTTTTTCCATAACAGGATGGGGCTGGAGAAACCAAGAAGGAGGATGGCAGATGGCGGACAAGACCTTTCCCACTGCGCTCGATCCGAACCCATCGTTGCCGGACAGCAGCAGTCTCGTGAATAACAGCGATCATCCGTTTCCGATGGCCATGAACCCGGTCTATCTTGATTTCTTCACCAGCTTTGACCTTCTCCCCCTGCATCTCTTCGAAGAGGCGGGCAGATTCGCACCCGGGATCACGGTCGTACATCTCAGGGATGCAGTGATTGTCACCGCAGACCTTCCCGGTGTGCAGGTGAGCGATATCGACATAGCGCTCACAGCGGACATGCTGGTGATCAGTGGCGGAAAGAATACCGCACCAGTGCGGAATGTTCCGATTTCTGAATCATTCCGCAAGAACGTATCCATACCCTTTCAGGTGGACCCCCAGGAGATACGGGCGGTCTTTAAAAATGGAATCCTGCAGGTCGTTCTCCCCAGACACACGGGGCGCGGAATGAAGAGGACGCGCATTCCCATTCAGGAGGCATAGGGGATGTTTTTTCCCTGCAGAGAAAATATCTTGTAATCTGACGGAAAATCTGTAGTAATATCGGAAATGCGTTTGACTGCGGATATCAGGTAGTTATTTTCCAAACCGGTATTCCTGCAGCTTCAAGCATTTTTGATGCGGTTTTTTAGATGATGATCCTTATGCAGATCATCTTTCCTGGAAATCGAAAGGCTTTTGCGTGAGAGGGGCAAGGATACTCATCATCGACGACGAGGAAGGCATCCGCACTACCTTCTGCGCATTTCTGGCAAAAGAGGGGTATGCGCCCATAGCGGTTCCGGATTATCAGAAGGCAATGGAGGCACTGGACGGTGAGCCCTTTGATCTCGTATTCGCGGATATCATGCTGGGCTCGTATTCCGGGGTGGAGATCCTCAAGGAGATCAAGGCCTGGGGCTGCCAGTGCCCGGTGGTCATGATCACCGGGGCGCCTGAGATCGAGACGGCCGCCGCATCGCTGCGTCTGGGGGCGTTCGACTATCTCGCCAAGCCCATAAGGAAGGAGCTCCTCGTCCGCGTCACCAAACACGCCCTGCAGCACAAGGCACTCGGGGATGAGAAGCGTATCATCGAGGCGGAGAAGGAGCGGTACCGCTTCCATCTGGAGGCCATCTTCCGCAGCGTGGAAGACGCCATCGTCACGGTGGACGACAATGAGCGGATCATCCAGGTGAATGAGGCCTCGGAGCGAATCTGCGGTCTTCAGATGAACGAGGCGGCCGGAGAGCCGTGCGACTCTCTCAGGCTCTTCTGTGACCGGAAATGCCTGCGCGTCGTGAAGCAGGCCCTGAAGACCGGTCAGGCTGTCCGCGAATACCGGATCGAGTGCAGACACCCCCACCGGACCAACCAGGAGGTGGTTGTCAATGTTTCTCCCCTACGTGACAGCACCGGCCGGCAGATCGGCGCGGTCATGATCATCCGGGATATCACCCGGCTCTCTCTGCTGGAAAGGGAGCTTCAGGAACGCAACCAGTTTCACGGCATCATCGGGAGAAACCGGAGGATGCAGGAGATCTACGATCTCCTGGAAAATCTCAAGGATATCGACACCACGGTGCTCATCACCGGCTCCAGCGGCACGGGCAAGGAGCTTGTGGCGCGGGCGATCCATTTCGGCGGGGCGCGGGCGGCCCAGCCCTTCGTGGTGGTGAACTGCTCGGCCCTGGCGGAAAATCTTCTGGAAAGCGAGCTGTTCGGCCACGTCAAGGGTGCCTTCACCGGCGCCATCAAGGACAAGACCGGACGGTTTCAGACTGCTGATCGCGGCACCATATTCCTCGATGAGATCGGCGACATATCTCCCAGGATACAGCTCAAGCTGCTGAGATTCCTGGAAACCAAGGAGTTCGAACGCGTGGGAGACTCCACCCCGGTCAAGCTCGATGTCCAGGTCATCACCGCAACGAACCGGGACCTGAAGGCACAGGTGGCCAGGGGGGAGTTCCGGGAGGATCTCTACTACCGCCTCAAGGTGGTGGAGATCAAGCTGCCGCCCCTTGCAGCCAGACGCGATGATATCCCCCTGCTCGTCAGCCACTATGTCGGCGTGTTCAACCAGCGATTCGGCAGGCAGATATCAGGGATTTCCCCGGAGGTGGAAAAGCTGTTCATGGAATACCGGTGGCCCGGGAACATCCGCGAGCTCATCCACACCCTGGAACATGCCTTTGTCGTCTGCAAGAGACCCTTGATCGAACTGGCCGACCTCCCGCCCGAGATCCGGGAGCACGCCATGCCCGCAGATGATCACGGGAAGGATGCCGTCCTCGAAAAGGGCCGGGTCATGGACGCACTCAGACAGGCGGGGGGAAACAAGGCGAAGGCAGCCAGAATCCTGGGCATCAGCCGCCAGACCATCTATCGCAAGCTCCGAGATTACAATAATGACAATCCTTCCCGATGACTGTATGATGTGACACTTCTGTCACTGTAACACCACTCTCATACGCAACACATACCGCCCATGGATCACCATATTGTAATCAACCTCCGATTGCATGCAAGCGTCCATTATCATTGATTAATTAAGCCATAATTATGACTTCTCCCCCCGGTTGGCATGCTTGTTGTCTTACGGCAGCGAGCAGAGATTCGATTACGGGAACGATCGAGGAGGAAAACCATCATGACCGGGGATACGCTGATCACCAGGCTTCAGCCCGACACCGCGGCTGGGTTCCTTGACAACGACACCGGAGTGCTCCTCATTGCCTGCCTGAAAAATGACCGGGACTTACGCGAAAACTTAGGCCGCCTGGGCGAGGTCGCTTCCCTGCTCCGGGAAGACGGCATCACCATAGGATACGTGCTGGACGACATGCTTCCCTATTTCTCCGATCGCTTCGGGATCGCGGGCACGCCCACCTATCTCTTGATCAGGAGCGGCATCATCCTCGGGACACTCCTGGGAAAGACCACAACCCCTGCCCTGGACCGGTTTGTCAGGGAGATGGACAGGGAATACCGGCTCAAGGACCGGGACGGAAAAACCGGCTGCAACACCAGGCCGGGCGGGCAATCGAGTCCGAGGGCGATATGAACCGGCTTGGCACACCCCGCTCTATGTATCCTGCCCGGTACCACGCACATGGCATCGCAAGAATTTCCGGGGCATTTCCGCATGAAGCCCCACGAATGGATGCGGATTCTTCGTATGGCAATCCCCGCGAAAACCCAATCTCAAGGAGGAGAATATGTTTAAGAACCTGAAGTTAGGAACAAAGCTTATCCTGGTGGGATCAGTGATCCTTCTGGTCCCTCTGGCAACCGTGGGCTTCTTTGCCGTGAGCAAGGCGACTCAGGGTCTTGCCGGTATCGAGAAAGAGCTGCTCGCATCGGTCACCGTCACTCTCGCACAGGGAATCGACAATGCACTGGAGGGAGAAAAGAAGGTGGTCATGGACCTTGCAGTCGGATCGACCACAATCAACGCTCTCGCCGCGGTTGCAGAAAAGGGCCTGAGCAGATCTCAGGACGAGGTGGCTGAGCTCAATGAGAAGTTCAAGACCTTCAGCCGGACTCCCGGGTTGCGGGAAAACTCCGAGGTGGTGATTGCCACCGATACGGCCGGAACCATCATCGCCGCATCCGATCCCTCGTACCTCGGGGTCTCGATCGCTGACCGGGAATATGTCAAGGATGCCCTCGCAGGCAAGGTGAACATCGGCAAGGCGGATCTGAACAAGGTGACCAACACCCCGTTCTTTCCCGTTGCAGCGCCTGTCTACTCGCAGGGGAAGGTCGTCGGAGTGGTCTCCAATACCCTGGACATGGGCTATCTCAATGATCTCGTCAACCGCACGAAAACCGGCCGGACCGGATATGCCTTTATGACCGACCGCAACGGCCTCATACTCGCCCACCCGGTCAAGGACAATATCATGAAACTGAATGTGAACTCGCTGAAGGGCATGGAAGAAATCTCGAAACAAATGATGGCCGGGCAGGCGGGTGTAGCGAACTATGTATACGAAGGTATTCCGAAGACTGCAGGCTTTGCACCCGTGCATGCCACCGGCTGGAGCGTGTGCCTCTCACTGCCGGACGAGGAGTTTCTGGCTCCTGCCATGGCTGTGCGCAACATCGTGTTCGTCGTGGCGGTGATATTCTTTGCCGCGGCATTCGCAGTGTTCTTCCTGTTTGCCCGGAGCATCACCAAGGCCCTGCGAAAGGGCGTGGATCTGGCAGTCAGGGTCGCGGATGGCGATCTCACTGCTGACATCGACGTGGTGCAGAAAGATGAGATCGGCCAGCTTGCGGACGCCATGAGAAACATGATCAGCAGGCTGCGCGCCATAGTGGCGGATGTACACCAAGCGGCGAACAATGTAGCGGCGGGCAGTGAGCAGATGAGCTCTGCAGCCGAGGAGCTCTCGCAGGGTGCGAGCGAGCAGGCGTCCGCCGCCGAGGAGGCGTCGTCCTCCATGGAGCAGATGGCCTCCAACATCCGCCAGAACGCCGACAACGCCCAGCAGACCGAGAAAATCGCGGTCAAGTCCGCCGACGACGCCATCGAGGGCGGAAAGGCGGTCGATGAAACCGTAGGCGCCATGAAGACCATTGCCGAGAAGATCGCCATCATCGAGGAGATCGCACGGCAGACCGACCTGCTGGCCCTGAATGCAGCCATCGAGGCGGCACGGGCCGGAGAGCACGGCAAGGGGTTTGCCGTGGTGGCAGCCGCGGTCAGGAGGCTTGCAGAGAGAAGTGCAGAGGCCGCAGGAGAGATCAGCAAGCTCTCGGTCAACAGCGTGGAGGTGGCCGAGAAGGCGGGCAAGCTCCTCTCCCAGATCGTGCCCGATATCCAGAAGACCGCCCAGCTGGTTCAGGAGATCACCGCTGCCAGCAACGAGCAGAACGCGGGCGCAGACCAGATCAACTCCGCCATCCAGCAGCTCAACCAGGTCGTCCAGCAGAACGCCTCGGCTGCAGAAGAAATGTCCTCCACCGCTGAAGAACTATCCTCACAGGCCCTCCAGCTCCAGGACACCATCGCATTCTTCAAGATCGACGATACCGGCACCAGGAGAGCTGCTGTGAGCCAGGGTGCCTCAGTCACACCGAAGAGCCCGGCCAATGGAAAGATCAAGGGACCCCAAGCAGCTCAGCACAGTGTGCCGAAGATACCGTCCGGCTCTTCTCACAACGCGCGGCCTGTGGGAGTAAACATCAGCCTGGACGATGCCGATAGCAGAGGTGACTCCAAGGACAGCGAGTTTGAGCGTTACTGAGGAGACGAGGAGGAAGCCATGAGTGTACAAGGAATAACCGAGACAACCCAGTATCTCTCGTTCCACCTCGATGAAGAGGAATTCGCCCTGGAGATCACCCGGGTCAGAGAGGTGCTGGACTTCACGCGCATCACCAAGGTTCCCCAGTCACCTCCCTTCATGCGGGGCGTGATCAACCTGCGGGGCACCGTGGTTCCCGTGGTGGACCTCAAGGACAAGTTCGGCATCGGAGTCACGGACAAGACCGTCAATACCCGGATCATCATCTGCGAGATCGACGTGGACGGAGATATGACCACCCTGGGCGCATTGGCAGACTCGGTGCACGAGGTCATGGAAATCGAGCCCGAGCACATCGAGCCCGCACCCAAGATCGGCACCCGGCTCAACACCGAGTTCTTAAGGGGCATGGGCAAACGCGATGAAGAGTTCATCATGATCCTCGACATCGACAGGGTCTTTTCCGCTGACGAGCTCTCGCTCGTCAGCCAATCGTCACC
>Ga0209506_1000414_pt1 | contig 57806 bp, 45 predicted proteins | sample AD_JPNHG2_MetaG_FD_184409 | JGI IMG/M metagenome (GOLD analysis project Ga0209506, IMG submission 184409) | Active sludge microbial communities of municipal wastewater-treating anaerobic digesters from Japan - AD_JPNHG2_MetaG (SPAdes) (version 2) | ecosystem: Engineered > Bioreactor > Anaerobic...
AAATATGGTTAAAAAAATGGAGCTATGGGCACCTCAGGTTCCAAAAGAATATGGTGGCATGGGTCTTGATTTAGTAGAGCATGGGCTTGTTTCAGAATCACTGGGCAGGACTCCGCTGGGACATTATGTGTTTGGTTGTCAGGCACCGGATGCAGGTAACATTGAAATATTGATTAAATATGCCAATGATGAACAACGTGAAAAATATTTGTTACCGTTAATACAGGGCAAAATACGAAGCTGTTTTTCAATGACCGAAGTTGATCTGCCAGGGTCCAATCCGGTATTACTGGATGCAACCGCAGTAAAAGATGGCAATCAATATGTAATAAATGGGCACAAATGGTATTCGACTGCTGCCGATGGTTCTCAATTTTCTATTGTCATGGCTGTCACCAATCCGGAGGCTCCAGTTTATTTAAGGGCAAGTATGATTATAGTTCCTACAGATACATCAGGTTTTAATCTGGTGCGAAATATCCCAGTTATGGGACATGAGGGTAGTGGTTATTTTAGCCATGGCGAGATATTGTTACAAAACTGTCGGGTTCCGGTAGAAAATTTACTTGGTCCAGAAGGACAGGGTTTTGTTATAGCTCAGGAACGGTTAGGTCCTGGTCGGATTCACCACTGTATGCGATGGCTGGGTATATGTAAACGATCATTTGATTTAATGTGTTCACGGGCTAATAAGCGTATCATTGCTCCTGACGGTAAAACTTTAGCTTCCCGACAGATAATCCAGGAATGGGTAGCTGAATGTGCTGCTGAAATACAGGCAGCAAGGCTTATGACATTACAGGCTGCGTGGAAGATAGAGCACTTAGGACAAAAAGAAGCCAGAATAGATGTTTCACTGATAAAATTTTATGTGGCAAATGTAATGCAGAAGGTAGTTGACAGGGCGCTACAGGTGCATGGTGGTTTGGGCATGACTGATGATACCATTCTTGCATTTTTCTACCGTCATGAACGTGCTTCGCGCATATATGATGGTGCAGATGAAGTCCATAAAACTGCAGTGGCAAAAAGGATATTGTCAGGCTATGAAGGCAGAGAAATCAGATAATTTCAATGAATTATTCATTGATAATTACAACAATTTCAGGAAGAGTATTAAAATCGTTCTGGATGAAATTGTCACCAAACTGTATGATGATAATAAACAGCTTATCAAAGTTAAAAAGTCTGATCAATCCATCAATAATCTTAAAAGGATTATAAACACTGCTATTAGTATAAGTAATAAAAAAGGCTATGCTGCAATGAGTATGCGAGAGCTCTCACGTGCTTCATCGTTAAGCATAGGAGCTCTCTATTCTTATTTTCCTTCTAAAGATGAACTTTTACATATTATTCAACAGTATGGACGAGCTGCAGTTGAAAAAACATTGTCGAGTGCATTAAGCAAGGCTTCATCCACAAAAGATAAATTATATAATTTTATCCATGCACATATATTTATAAGCGAAGCATTGAAAGATTGGTTTTATTTTTCATATATGGAAACACGATATTTTACAGGGATTGAATATAATAAAACTATCGAAAGTGAGCTTTTTACAGAATCATTGATTGATAGTATCATAAAAGATGGAATAAAAAAAAGTGAATGCAAATCAAATTTAAACAGCTCATTGATTGCATCAGTAACTAAGGCAATGATGCAGGATTGGTATCTTAAGCGCTGGAAATATAAAAGAAGAAATATACTACCCGAAGAATATGCATTGGAATGTTTTAATATTATTTATAACTATATACATAACGGGTAGATTTTATATAATTTATTTATAGAAGGAGGAGTTGCTGTTATTCCGTGTATGGCATCCATAGCAGATAAAAGCGTATCGTGAACCTCATTATAAGGCAAAGTTGAGTCATGTTAGGTGGTATAGAAGAATCTCCTGTATAAACGAATAGATTCTACGAGGCTGTGTCCCTCAGAATGACAAAGTGGCAATGTGCCATTCTGAACGGAGTGGAGAATCTCATTGTTTTGAGAAAGGGGAGATACTTCAGTTGTTATCGCTCTTTCAGAACGACATAAAATGCTGTATCCCTCAATATGAGAATGTTGTGCGTGTTATAATGAATCATCTCTTTAAAATGGTTTTAGGAATTAAAGTTACATATTTGCATTACGAGTCAAGCCCGTAATGACAGAAGTTAATAATTCTTTTCAAAGGAGTTTATTGTATGGAAAATTATATAGATAAACCAGCAGATATTCGTGAAGGCGAGGACATTGATAAACATATACTGTTTGATTATCTGGTTAACAATGTTTCTGATATAAAAGGAACTATTGAAATAAAACAATTTCCAGGTGGTTTTTCAAACCTGACGTATTTTATCAAAATTGGCGATAGAGAATTAGTATTAAGGAGGCCTCCTTTTGGTAAAAAAGCAAAAACAGCTCATGATATGCATCGTGAATTTGTAATATTAAAAGCATTGAAGCCGGTATTCCCTTATTGTCCAGCTCCATTAGTATATTGTGATGATGAATCCGTTATTGGTGCCCCATTTTATGTTATGGAAAGAATCAAAGGAATAATACTGCGTAAAGAATTACCACAGGGATTGAGCTATACACCTGACGAATTTAAATATTTATGTGAGCAGCTGCTGGATATACAGTGTCTGCTTCATTCTTTACATTATAAAGAGTTAGGACTGGAAAATTTTGGAAAGCCTGATGGTTATATTGAGCGACAGGTACATGGATGGATAAATCGTTACAATGATGCTCTGACCCCTGATGCACCATCATATACCGAAATAATTACGTGGCTTAAAGAAAAATTACCTGAAACGCCGACTAGAGCAGCTATTATTCATAACGACTATAAATTTGACAATGTGGTGCTTGATAACAAAAATCCAAAAAAAATAATTGGTGTATTAGATTGGGAAATGGCAACGATTGGTGACCCTGTCATGGATTTAGGGAACTCACTTGCATACTGGGTGGAAAAAGAAGATCCAGAGGATATGCAACTTATTCGTTTAATGCCTACCCATCTGGATGGTGCATTAACACGGAAAGAACTGGTCAATAGATACCATGAAAAATCAGGCATAGATATGAGCGATTTTGATTATTACTACTGTTTTGGTTTATTCAGGTTAGCAGTTATAGCCCAGCAAATTTATTATAGGTTTTATCATGGTCAAACTAAAGATAAGCGTTTTTCTACCCTGATTCTGGCGGTACAAATACTTGAAAAACAGGCTAAACGGGTAATTGAAAAATCACATTTATAGATTTTAATCGGGACTTCTTTCTAATATTTCTTTTGTCAGGTTCATATAATCATCAGCTCCATTGCTGTTTGGTTTATATTCAAAGATTGTTTTTCCCCAGCTTGGCGCTTCCTGTAACAATACATTTTCACGAATTAATGTCTCAAACAATTTACCGGGCAAACGTTTTTTTGTTTCATCTATTACTTCTACATTTATTTGCTTTTTAGGATTATACATGGTTCCTATTATACCCGTTATTTCTATTTCTTTATTTAATCTGCGTTTTACCATCTGCACTGCTTCAAAAAGGTTATACATGCCATGAAATGGTAAAAACTGAACCTGCAAGGGAACAAAAATTTCTTTTGCAAAAGCAAGGGCATTCAAAGTTAAAATTCCTAAAGAGGGTGGGCAATCAATTAAAATGAAATCATAACCAGAAATATTTTCCAGAGCTTCCTTTAACAGAAATTCTTTTGCAGGAAGTGGAATAAACTCAATATCCTTTAAATCATTTTTAGATGGTAAAATATGCAGACCATTTCTATCAATTAAGATTTCTTTATACGCAATCTCACCCTTCAGGATATTATATATTGAGTAAGTCAGATTATGTGGATTATAACCAAAATGATAGGTTGACTGAGCCTGATGATCAATATCAATGACAAGAACTTTTTTTCCAATAATTTGTAGTGCTGCTGCAATATTTACCGTACTTGTTGTTTTTCCAACACCTCCTTTGTTATTTGAAATAGCAATTATTCTCATGTAATTAATCCTTAATATTTTTTATAAAACTCATAATTATTGCATCGATTAGATATCCTTGTTTATTTATCGCACAATTAACAAACGTATTATACTAAAAATTATTAATACTTTTATATATGAATTGCTATGTTTTTTGCAATTATAAAAAATTTATTTTGCCATAATTATTTAAAAACAATGATATTAAAAATAAAAATGGGGATTATTCAAAAATAATATCAAGATTACAGTACAATAAATATTGAATTCCAGCTATGCTTAATCACTGTAAAATACAAGTAAAAAATTTTTATGAATATATGGAGCAATATGGTTTGATGTGTGCTATTTTTTTAAAATTTACCAAATAGGTAAAGAATCAATAAAATAGGTTTTATGTGAATTATAGGTTTTATAAAAAAAATTAAATAAATTGTAATAAAATGTTGACAACAATAAGAAGTAATAGTATATATGTATAATAGTATGAATTGTATTTTGGTTTTGTCTCTTGTGAAATTTCAATATGAGGTTTTTTAGAGGTTAAAAGCAAAATCAACATACTGAAAGGCTTTACGCCGTATTTTATTTTTTAAGGAGTTTTCACATGCCCAAAGGTACAATTAAGTGGTTCAACGAAAAAAAAGGTTTTGGATTTATTTCCAAAGAAGACGGTAGTGATGTTTTTGTGCATTATACCGGTATTATAGGTAACGGTTTCAGGACATTAAAAGAAGGACAAAGGGTTGAATTCGAGATCGAAAGCAGCGATAAAGGTCCGCGGGCTGTTTCCGTTAAAGCGATATAATGAATTATTCATTTTAGAAAACCACTTTGCAAAAGCCGCCTTCTGGCGGCTTTTTTAATTACTATATCATTTTAATTTTTTAATGCCTTTTCCGTTTCACGTAAAAATGTTTCAAAAAGTTCTTCATGGTCTATGCCGTATGCTTCTTTAAAAAAGTCTTTTCGTATCATTATAATCTGAGTGATGCCAAAAACTTGCCCCCATAATATGAGCATTAATTGTTTTGGTGTTAATGTTGTTTTGATTATTCCGTCATTAATACTATATTCAATAGCTTTTATTATTAATTCAGTATCACTATCTGCAATTTTTTGACACTCAAGCTTATAGAAGCTCATTGTATTGCTGTTGGTTACCGGATAATACATGCAATTACGTGCTTCGTATGTCATGATAAGATTAAAATAATCAGGATATTTCAAAAAAAAATTATAGAATGCCTTTCCCATGCTGTATAACCTTGTATGACCTTCTAATGGATAGTTGAATGCCTCTTCCAATTTTTCATTAAATAATTTTAATCCATTCAGTGCAACAGCTAAAAACAGCTCTTCTTTATCTTTGAAATAGTGATATAAAGTACGTTTATTATATCCTGCTAAATGGGCAATTTCATCTATTGTGGTTGCATCAAATCCCCTGGTAAAAAACAATTCCTGTGCTATTTCAATGATTCTGGCTGTACGTTGTTCTTTATCCCATTTTATTCTTTCTTCTTTTTTCATAGCAGTAACTTTATATTCCTTTACGTCATTAATAATCTGGTATTAAAAAAATCTTTATGATATATATGTCAAACAAAAAACAGTTGACAATTACACTAAAGTGAAATAATATTCACTATAGTGAAATAAATGGAGGTGGTATGAATACTGCTATCTTTTTATTATTGATTTGTTTTTACCTTTTGATTCCGGCGCTCATCATTTACGTATGCTATAAATTTCCATCAATTAATAAAATAGGTGCTGTATTGTTATGTTATAGTGCAGGCATCACTATAGGAAATATAGGCATATTGCCTGAACAGGCAAAGTCTATACAGGATATAAGCTCCAACATAGCTATCATTTTAGGTTTGCCAATGCTCCTCTTCACAATAAATATTAAAACATGGTTCAGGTTAGCCGGTAAAGCACTACTGGCGTTTACACTGGAGTGTATTGCGGTAGTTATTGTAGTATTTGCTGGATATTTACTGATAAGGCATATAATTCCTGATGCATGGAAGATTGCCGGGATGCTTTTAGGGGTATATACAGGCGGAACACCAAATTTAGCTGCCATTAAAGAAGCATTCAATGTTGATTCAACAACTTTTGTAATTGTTCACACCTATGACACTGTACTTTCAATGGTATACATTATATTTTTAGTAACTATCGCACAAAAACTTTTTTTAAAATTTTTACCGCCTTTTAAAGTAATAAATAATGAAAATGAAGAAGATAAAAATGCAAAGACTGGTGAAGATATTAGATTGTATGGCGATATCTTTTCCAAAAATATTTTGAAAAATCTGGTTATAGCTTTGCTTTTATCAATTGTAGTGGTTGCAATTTCACTGGGTATTGCCGGTTTGTTGCCAAATCAATATCAAACGATGGTTGTCATTTTGGCAGTAACGACAATAGCAATTTTGCTTTCACTTATTCCGTATGTACATAATCTTAAACGAACCTTTCAGTTTGGGATGTATCTTATTTATATTTTTTGTACTATTGTTGGTTCGATGGTAAATGTTGATAATATTATTCATATTAATATACCGCTATTGTTTTATGTGTTTTTAGCAATTTTTGGGAGTTTATTGGTGCATGGTATATTGTGTAAGATTTTTTCCATTGATACTGATACCTATATCATCACTTCAGTTGCAGGCATATGTTCACCACCATTTGTTCCAGTGGTTGCCGATGCACTCCACAATAAATACATTTTATTGTCCGGTATTACTACCGGTGTTATTGGCTATGCTATTGGCAATTATCTTGGCATAACATTGGGATATGTTTTCAGTTCTATATAAGTAAAATAATAATAATAAATAATTATTATTATAGGAGGTATCGCATGGCAATAACACAGCTTCCACCAAACGGTATTGAATACAATAAGGTTTTGTCCATGATGAAACAGTATCGGAAAGATGATGCTAACTGGAAACAGGGAAAAACATTCAGCCTTGTTTATCATAGAGATGATGCACACACTAAATTTTTGCAAAAAGCATTTGAACTATACTTTGATGAAAATGCGTTAAATCCCATGGCTTTTAAAAGCCTTAAGAAGTTTGAAAATGAAGTGGTAAAAATGACTGCAAACATGCTGCATGCAGGTCCAGAAGCCTGTGGTACCATGACATCGGGTGGAACTGAAAGTTGCTTGCTTGCTGTTAAAACCTATCGCGATAGGGCACGTTCATTACATCCGTGGATTAAAAAACCGGAAATGATTGTTCCTGAAAGCATCCATGTCGCTTTTGAAAAAGGAGCAGAATACTTTGATGTAAAAATTATACGTGCACCTCTGGATAAAAATTTTAAGGTGGATGTGAATGCTGTAAAAAAACTTATAAACCGCAATACCATACTTATCATTGGTTCAGCTCCATGCTATCCGTATGGCACTGTTGATCCAATTGCTGAACTTGGTTCCATTGCGCATTTAAAAAAAATTCCTTTGCATGTTGATGCATGCCTTGGCGGGTTTTTATTGCCATTTGTTGAAAAATCAGGCTATGATATCCCCCCATTTGATTTTAGAGTGAATGGTGTTACCTCAATGAGTGCTGATGTACATAAATATGGATTTAGTGCTAAAGGTGCTTCAGTCATTGTATACCGTAGTATTGATTATTTGCGCCATCAATTTTTTATTTATGAAAATTGGCCCGGTGGTGTTTTTGCGTCACCTGCTTTGCTGGGCACAAGGCCTGGTGGAACTATAGCAGCGGCCTGGGCAGCAATGGTAGCACAGGGTGAGAAAGGATACATAAAAAATGCAAAAATAATTATGGATACTTCCAGAAAAATACAGCAGGGGATTGAATCAATAAAAGGTATGGAAATAGTGGGCAAACCTGAATCCAGTGTTTTTGCATACCGTTCGATTGAGCCTGATGTGAATACATTTGCTATTGGCGACATCTTAGAAAAAAAGGGATGGCATGTTGACAGGCTCCAGCGTCCCGATGCTCTCCATGCTATGATAACCCCTATTCATGCAAAGGTTGCACAACAGTTTATCAATGATGTTAAAGAAGCTTTTACAACAGTAAGGAAAAATCCTGAATTAGCCTATGAAGGTGGTGCGGCAATGTATGGTATGATTTCCCATATACCGATGCGTAAAATGATTCGGAAAAACATAGCAAAAATGATGGAAGGCATGTACGGTCCTGATGGTGCAATACCAGATTTAAGTATGGATGAAACGGGTGGTGAAGATTTTGCCATGAAAGCGGGCAAATGGTATCTTAAACTGAAAGATACATTTAGCAAGAAATAGTAGTTTGCTTATGCCATTCGTATAGTGCTATTGATAATGCTACTGTTGCATTGAGGGACTCAACCACCTGTATGGGTATGGTAACACGGATACAGTTTTTTATGCTGTGCAATCCCTGTCCTTCTACACCAGCAAGTAAAACTGCATCTTCTGGAAAAGTAAAATCGTATATATTAATTCCTTCAAGGTCTAATGCTATAATTGGATACGATAGTTCTATGAAATCAGGTTGATGTTGATAAAGTGGAGGACCCTGCCATAAAGTACAGTGGAACACTGCACCTGCCGATGAACGTATTGCTTTAGGATGAAAGGGATATGCGGCATTTTTGCATATAATAATATTGTTAACACCAAATGCTACGGCACTTCGTATAGCCGCACCAACGTTGACTGGATCCTGAAAAGGAATCATGAGCGATAGTCCCTGAGTATCCATATTCCATGGTGTTATGGGTGGCACATCAATAACCAGAATTGGCTGATTATTGCCCAGCACATCAATCTCGTTGAAAAGTGCTTTTTTTAATAGAATAATTCTTTGATGTCCAAAATCAGCGATTATCTGCATCAGTTCAGTATCGGTTTCAGCATACTCATCATACAATACAATATAGCGACATAATTGTGGATGAGAAGAGACAAGCTCTTTGATTATTTTTTTTCCGACAACTGTCGACATGCTGCATTTTCTTGGGTCAGTAATAATTTTTTTTAATTCCCTGTAACGTTTATTGTCCCCGGAGGTTATTGCCAATCCATCGCCTGATCTTCCTTCTTTATTAATAAAATATGTTTTTTTTATTATTCCATCTGTTTTTTTATAAACAATAAGTCTTCTTTTATATGATGTGGCAGGCAATGTATACGGTTGATCCATTATCTTTGAATAACTATCGCACAAAGTTATATTTTCTTCATCCACTGATGGCCCTTTCATCAATAAAACAATATTCCCCTGTTGCAAAAAATGATGACATCGATGCAGGGTTTCATCTATTGATTCAACTGCACGAGTAATAACACCGCTTACTTCAAAAAATGACTTTTCGGTTACAAGGTGAGGGTATATTTCAATATTATTGAGTTGCAAAGAATTTTGAACAATAGATAAAAATTGTGTGCGTTTATGCCGGCTTTCAGCCAATATGAAGCGTTTATCCGGATAAACTATTGCCAATGGAATGCCGGGAAAACCTGCGCCGGTTCCAATATCAAGGAGAGGTGAAGGGATGGTGATAAATTTTGTGATAAATAATGAATCGACAAAATGTTTAATGATAATTTCATCAATACTGGTAATGCGGGTAAGATCGTGTGAAGTATTGTACTGTAATAAAAGATGTAAAAATTGATTGAAACGGCTTATAATTTCTTTGGTATAATATAGTGATGCTTTTTCAAAGTATTCCTTAATTAGTTTTTGATACATGGTAATGCTATTACCATAGCACTTTCATAGGATTGATAAGTTTATTATATTGCCATAATGTAAAGTGTAGATGTGGGCCTGTAGACCATCCGGTTGAACCAACTCTTCCTACAAATTGCCCTGCTTTAATATGCTGTCCAGGGCGAACGTGTATTGATGACAAATGTCCATACAATGTTTTAAAACCTTCATCATGTTGTATAATAACTGCTTTTCCGTAGCCGCCCATCCAGCCACAACTGATTACAACACCTCCCCGTGCTGCTCCAACCGGAGTTCCATAAGGTGCTGCTATATCCAGCCCATTATGGAAGCCCCACTGCCTGAAAATGGGATGTAACCTTCCACCGTAAAAAGATGTTAATCGTCCGCCAAGAGGTGATCTAAACATTTCTCGTATGGTAAATTGCTTTGAAAGCTGTGGAGTCATAACATCTGCTTTAGGACGTGCATCGACAACAAATACGGCAATAGGTTTTTCTGGTTTTGATACAATAGATTGCAAACGTAATAAAAATAGGGATGGCGTTAATACATTTTTTTCAGATACATCATAGAGTGAGTGGAGAGAATTTATTTCATTAATATCTGCAACAAAATGGAGAACCCCTTTTTGAGATGGAATAACTATCTTCTGGTCAACTTTTGCTGTAATAGATTCCCATAAAGGATTGGCTCCTATCAAGGTATCAATGTCAATCTTGTGTTCTTTTGCTATCTTCCAGAAATTATCACCCTTTTCTATGGTTTGTATGGTAAACTTTACTCCGGGTATAGTAAGCGTTTGTATATACGCTATATACTCATCATTATTGGCAAAAACATCAGCCGGTTTAAGCAGGCTATTATTACTATCATATAATGAGTTATTCATTAACTTGATTATACAAAATGCAAAACCGAGCAATAGAGTTATACAAAATGTTATACTATAAAATAGCAGTTTATTATTAAGCATGTTAATACCTTAATTTTTTATTAATTTTTTTTTTGTTGCTTTATTCATTTACCTAAAAATAATTTTTTAATATAACTTTGTAAAATGTAATGTCAAATATAAAAATGAATCTATACTATAATAGTTATATTGCACATGATCGTTTGTGAAAACAGGTATAAGCAGAATAAGATTTATCATATTGTAACTAATAAATAAACAAAATTTTAAAGATGCCAATACTATAATTATCGAATAAATGGTGTTAATGAATTATTTAATAATTGATTACTATGGATGGAAAGTCTAGCTGGATTGTTTTTCACGTCAACAATTTTTTTATTCAATAAGTAAATCTCTAATAATTATATTGTTGATTCCCTTTGTAGACGCAGGCATTGGTAAAATTTTTATTATTTTTTAAAAAAACATTTTTAGAAATTTTCATACGATTTAGAACAGTGAAAGAAGTGTTTACAGGGACTGCTTATACGGATATAGCATTGGCATGAACTCAGTGTAAAATACCAGAAAGAAAAGGTATAGTTAAAAAAAGTTACATTTATTATATTTTCATTGAGTGATGATGATATCTTGCCTAATACTGCAATATATGATTTTCATAGATTGCACATCACAGTAACAATTTTAGACTGAGGTATAAAAAGGGATATAATTATTAATCCTTATTAGTTATATCAAATGGAGGATGCCATCCATGATAAATCAAAGGCAAAAAACAGTTGTTATCATTGGTGCTGGTTTCGGCGGATTATGGGTTGCAAAGGAACTATCGAACACCAATTATAATGTAATTCTTATTGATAAAAACAATTACCATACTTTTTTACCGTTACTGTATCAGGTGAGTGCTGCAGAAATAGAACCTGAACAGATTGCTTCTCCGGTACGATTTATCATCAGAAATACAAAAAATATACGTTTCATACGTGGAGAAGTAACAGCTATACACTATGCAAATAAAACAATAGAATGCCTTGGACAACATATACCATTTGATTATCTGGTGGTAGCTGCAGGAAGCGTCAATAGCTATTTCAATATTAGTGGAGCTTCACAGTATTCCTTTCCATTAAAAACACTGGATGATGCAATGATACTCAGGAATCACGTTTTATCCTGTTTTGAAAGAGCTTCATTTATTGATGATAAGAATCAGCGGAAAAGATTGCTTACCATTGTCATTGTTGGCGGAGGTCCTACGGGGGTCGAGTTTGCCGGTGCATTGGCGGAGCTGGTTCATGGGCCGTTACATAAAGATTTTCCGGAGTTAGATTATGAAGAAATCAGTGTTTGTTTGATAGAAGCAGGCGACAGGATATTAAGCATGTATCCTCCAATCTTATCTGAGTATGCAAAGTCTGAATTAATAAAAAAAGGTGTTAACGTTTTGACCCATGCTAATGTTAGTAAAATAGAGGCTACTGGCGTTTACCTGAACGATAGCCCAATAATCCCTACAGAAACAGTTGTGTGGACAGCAGGGGTAAAGGGTGAAATGATAAAAAGTGATTGTAACCTGAAAATATCTACCAACGGGAGAATACAAGTTAACGACAATCTAAACATTCCAGGATATGATGATGTTTTTATTATTGGAGATTTAGCACAATATAGTCAGGATGGAAAGACATTGCCTATGATTGCACCGGTAGCCATTCAGCAGGGTAAATATGTTGGACGACTTCTACAATTAATAGCTAAAAATAAAAAAGCAAAACCATTTCACTATAAAGATAAAGGCAGTATGGTTACCATTGGACGCAACCATGCAGTAACACAGGTAGCTGGTTTGCATTTAAAAGGGTATATAGCATGGATTATCTGGATATTTATCCATATACTCTATTTAATTGGATTTAGAAATAAACTTTTTGTTATGATCAACTGGGTATGGGATTATATTTTCTTTGAAAAGAGTGTAAGGCTTATCTTACCTCGATGCTGCGATAATCCTGATAACACTACATGTAAACGAAGGTTTCCCAACAATCATTTTTGCAATTAATAATCAATGAGCCAGCGACCAGGATCGAACTGGTGACCTGCGCATTACGAGTGCGCCGCTCTACCAACTGAGCTACGCTGGCACAATGCTGCACATGGTTTATATGTAAGCTAATAGCACTAATTTTTTGTCAAACGAAAAATATGCCATAACCTGCAAATCATAATTAAATCCAATAATCATTATTATAAATAGAATTAGATTCAACAAGGCATCATTTAAAAATAAAATGTAGTCTATGCAGATTATATTTTTATAAAATATTCTTGATTATTTTAACCGATTTATTATATGTAAACAAAGTTACTAAAAAAAAATATATATAAGGGGTATGGCAGTTATGGGTTCTATTATACTGTTCAATTCGTTTTCATTGGGCACAATTATACCTATAATTTTTTTCTTAACAACAGGATTTTTTTTATACAATACAAAAGATAAATCAGAAGCTACCACCATATTAGCTAAAGCTTTAATTATACTGGGTGTTTTTAATTTTGGATATTTTATATCATCAAGTGTTTATCATCCATTGGCAGCATATCATCGATGGCTAACCATTTTAACCATATTGCTGGGGATAGCATATCTGGGATACTTTTATTTCTTTTATCCATCTCCAAAAGCTCCCCGTGCTGCTAAAATATATATTATCATGGGTTATATACTTTCATTTGGTGCACTGATTGCTTTTATCATTGTCTCGTTGCAGTCGGATATTGTATTTTTATTCAGAGGGCACTATTATGATTTTGATGCTGATGAGATAAGCAAGCAGATAGGTGTCTTAATAATGGTTGGAATTTTATGTTCTTTTATTGTACTGTGGTGGCGTTTTTTTACCAGCAATAAAGAAGAAAAAAAGATCTTATTACTTTTGTTTTTATTCACAGTGATAGGTACCGTCGTTCCTTCCACCACCAATACGCTGAGCAGGGAAGGTGTTATTGATAGAGACGTATTCCATACGGCATGGACATTGTTTAACCTTTTAGGTTTCTTTCTTGTCTTTATAGTTTATATCAATAATTCAAAAGAACGATTTTCATTTTTAGGTAAACTCATCGGGATTATACTGGTAACTGTTTTGTGCTTACTGCAGATTATAGGATTTATTGTTCTAAAAAAGAATGAAAAGGATTTTGATGAAATTTATTACCGTTCTGCTTTGTTAACAGTACTCAACAACCAAACTATGGATAACTATATCTATCACGCTACATACAATATTGCCAATAATACATGGACACAAAATCTGCCAGATAGTTATAATAAAGATGACATTGCAATGGAGATGAAACATGCATATACATGGAATATGATTTTTTCACATGCTGAAAATAATACTGTAGAGGGGTTGCAATTATTATTGGATAATACCCCTGTATCGTTTCAGGGATATGTGGCAACATTACGGTATTATATTGAGCAGCATAAAAACACCATTGACTATAGTGCATTAATGGCATTTTGCAGGGAACTTGATGCGAAGGTCTATCATTTCCACCATAAGATATCGCAATTAAAAGGCCCTAACTTCAGGAATGACCTGAAGTTATTATTACCAAAACAAGAACCTATATTGCAACAATTTACCAGTGCCATCGCCAATTACCTTGAAACAACTTCAAAAGAAGGTGAAGAGTTAAAACATGACATAACACAGTTCTTAATCCCGGTACAATTTCCCGGAATGCGAACATACCATGTTGCAACTGATGGTCAGCACGTTGTTGCTTATCGATACATAAACAATGAAATTATTCATGAGATAGCTTTCCCTTATACTGCATATCGTTCATTTATGCATTCAACTGTCGCCATATTAATAGCAATTGTTATTATAGTATATGTATTTATCCGCTTTGGGATACGATTATTTTTTGCAGGCATCCTTGTTAAACCTCTTCGTCAGTTAACTGATGGTTTGAAAGAAGTTGATAAAGGCAATTTTGACGTTGCCATACCGGTACAGTCCGGCGATGAATTTGGTTATATTACCAGCGCTTTTAATAAGATGGTTGAATCGTTAAAGAACTTGTTCCAATCAACACATGCAAAATCAGAAGAAGTAAAACGATTGAGCTCTGATCTTAATATTTCAGCAACTAAATTATATGATATTGCAAGGGAACTATCAACCATTGTAGAAGAAACCTCCAGCGCATACGAAGAGATGTCATCGTCGTTTGAATCCAATCTCAACGCAATTCAACAGCAAGCTAACAGTATGGACGTGATTAAAAATGATATTGAATCAATAGATGCCAGCAGCAGTCAGGTGTCACAGCGAATAACGCGTTTATCAAATTCTATTGAGCAAGCTGTAAAACAATCTGAGGAGGGAGAAGTTACCATTACCAAATCAATCAATGCTATTGAATCAATAGCTGAATATTTAAAAGAAGTTGAACAGACCATTGTGAATATCAATGAAATAGCTGATAAAATTAACCTGCTGGCATTAAATGCTGCCATAGAAGCTGCACGAGCAGGAGAATCCGGTAAAGGATTTTCAGTTGTTGCTGATGAAGTAAATAAATTAGCAGATCAAACCACTGACATAGTAAAGGGGATTCATGCAACCATTGCCGATCAGGCTAAAATGATCACCAATGAAATACAGTATATTAGTAAAGCTACTGAAGCTATTAAAGCTATTCGAAAAGGCATTGGTGAAACCTTTAATGTACTGAAAGACACCGTTGATTTTACCAACGAATTAGGGATAAAAAATCAAGATATACGATCAAAACTTGAAAAATTTAAAGAACTATCCGGGTCAGTGTATAATTTTTCGATGGAACAAAAAGTTACCATTGATGAGTTAACCAAAGCGGTCAATGCAATTATCGAAATAAGTCAGAAAGCGCTTGAAAGTGCTGAATTTGTACAGGGGTTTTCAAAAATCCTTGATTTAAGTGCACAAGAGTTAAGTGAAAGTATAGGATATACTGCTAATTCTAATTCTAATTCAGAATCTGACAATAATACGTAATTTGTATATCGGATTGTAGTATTTAGATTGTAGTATAAAGTACAACATCTTTTATGTTTATAAATTTGTTACTTTAAAATTTTTTAAAGAAAAATTATTGATTTGTTGCTATATTTGTATACATTATTTATAGTATTAATCATTCAATTAAATATATTAATTATATTCATGAAAATTATACTATTTATGCGTAATATGGAGGGATGAAATGCCTACCTACGAATATGTTTGTACCTCTTGTAATAATAAATTTGAATTGTTTCAGTCTATAAAGGATGAACCAGTAAAAACATGTGCTCAATGCGGAGGTGAAGTTAAACGTATTATAGGTGCTGGAGCCGGAATTATTTTTAAAGGATCCGGCTTTTATGTAACCGACTATAAGAATAATTCTAATGATAAGTTAATTAAATCTTCTTCAGAGCCTTCATGTGCTTCATGCCAATCCAAAACATGTGAAGCTAATACAGAATCGTAGAATAATAGAATAACTATTTTTTTATCATCAGATTTCTTTTCTGGCGATAGAGTGTATACAGATACTTCTCTATCGCAATAATACCAGAAGCAGGAATAACTTCACCATTGAGTTTTTTTCCTACAAGTGAATCGCTAAATTCTTTTATTGCATCATACGATCGCATAACAACGGGAGATACAAGAACATATTCAATATCCGGGATTAATAATTTCTGGCTTCTTCGTGGATATAACACCTTCCGTGCATTATAAATGGGGATTACTATTTTTAATCCTGTATTTCTTAATTCTTCAATTAATTCATTTATATCTGACTCATTTTCATCAGTAATATCAATGACCTCTGTCATGGCTATAATATTTTTATTAATTGAGCTGATAGTATCATAAAAATTTTTTGTTTTTTTACTTAGTTGATGAACCGGTGATGAAAATACATGAGTTTGTGTAATAGGTTTTATTATTGTCTTTCTTTTAAATAGAGAAAGAAATGCATCAACAAATCGTTTTAATAATGATTTTTTTTGCTTTGTTTGTTTTACAATGGTAACCGGCTGCGATGGCAACTCTTCAATCTTTTGTTTATCAAAGTCATCTATAATTTTTTGTAGAATTTGTTTTTGTTCGCTATTAAGTGATAGTTCGTCATATGCATCCCCTGCAATAATATTTTCAGCAATTTTAATTAAAATAGCATATGTTTTTTTTATTTTATCTTTTTCCAGATAACCTAACTTTTCAAATTTATCCCTCTGATAATTGATTAATTGATTAAGCTCTGACAGATAACTAATCAATACCGTTCCATCACAATAATAGCGATGATTATCTTCAGGATTAGTAAAAGCAATTACCTTTGCATTTTTACAATAATTTGATTCACGCCATTTTTCAATGAGTTCTTCATCTATATCTGGCAAACTATCAATAATATCTACCTGCGTACATAATTTGTGTTCATGTATAAATGAAACAATATCATTGTTATAGGTATCAACAGGATCAAGCAGGGCGTCAACTTTTAATAGACAAGATCTGAAAGCATGAGTATTTTTAACCTCCGCTAAATCACTTTCATTAAGTAGCGATGCTAAATCTTCCAGAAGCACCGTAAATATGTAATCCAGCTTGGCATCACGGTAATCACTGAACTCATTTGATATAATACCAAATCGTTTAAGCCTGCGCAAAAGCATATCAGCATGTTGAGATATTATATTTTTCAATGTTTTAAAATTAATAGAACTTTTAACGCTCTGATAATTTTCAGCATGGAAGCAGTAATCTTCAGCCAGCTCAACATGACTTTTATCTATGGTAAAATGCTTGAATGTAAAAATTGTTTTACCCAATTCTGATTTAATAATCCTGTTTAAGTCATTTTTATTAATGGATTTCTTTATAAGTTTTGAAAGATTAAAAAGACGATATTGCTTTAACAGCGCTAATAAATTTTGTTTTGATATTTCATCTCGCATTGCCTGCAAACGGTTAAATTCTTCTTCAAGAACATCAACGCAGTACTCTTCTTTCTCAATTATGTTTAATTTTTTTGTTTTTTCTTCAACATGGAAATCAAAGGTTATCAGCTTTTTTACATGATCGGGATAGTTGTTGCAAAGCTGTGTTACAAGATAACCAATCTGGCTGTTGCGAGAAGTAGTAAAAGGTATGGGAATGTTTCGCGAGGATTGTAAAAACTGCAGTGTAGCCATTTCATGTTTGCCATCAGGAAGTGATAATTCCTGCATTTTTACTATTTCAGATAAAATATCATAAACATGAGGTTCCTTTGCCAGTAGCCCTTGAACAAACGGGAATTGTTTCATTTTACTTTCTGTGTTCATATTAAAATGGTGAACATTTTAAGATAAAAAAACATAGATAGGTATCATAGTGTGTCAGCAAAACGTATTGATTGCTCATGATTGCCATTTACAAAATCTTGAAAGATAGTTGTTCAAAATATGGTAGGTACTATAAATTAAGTAAAGTACTTTATTAAAAAAAAGGATTTTTATTTAGCAACAAATGTTTATAATGAATATATCAAACATAAACCAACATAAACCAACATAAACCATGTATAATAATACACAATAAACACAGCTAAATAGAAATAAATAGAACAAGTGGATATTTGAAAGATTAAAATTTAGACTTTATGCTGAAGTACAATATTTCAAAACCACTGTATTGTGACAGTTTTAATATTATGTAGAAAAGAGATTGTAAAAAGTGGAGTTTCAATAATAATTATTGTTTTGTTAATTTATTTAATAGAAAGTTTATAACCTCTGATTGCAAGATTGCTATCTGTTCACCAGATGTCATATCCTTAATGGTAACAGAGTTATTGGCTAATTCATCCTGACCAACTATAATGGCAAATTTTGCCTTTTCCCTATCAGCACGTTTAAACTGCGTTTTAAATCCTTTGGTAATTGGGTCAAAATCACAGGATATATTGTTTTTCCTTAGAAGATTGGCAATGTGCATAACTACCGATGATGCAGTTTCATCGGCATAAATAATATATACATCCAATACATCGGTGAGCGTCGTTTGCTCCAGCAACAATTCAATACGTTCAATACCGGCAGCAAAACCTATGGCAGGAGTGGGTTTGCCTCCAAATAATTCAACCAGATTATTATATCGTCCACCAGCAGCAAATGCATTCTGTCCACCTAATTGCGCGGTAACAAATTCAAAGGTTGTTTTTGTATAATAATCTAAACCACGTACCAGAAGTGGATGAAGGCTATACTTGATAGTATGTTTTTGTAAAAGCTTTTGAACGTTATCAAAGTGCTCGTTACAAGCTTTGCATAAAAATTGTGTTATCTTTGGGGCATCCTGTTTTATGGCAACACAGCTTTCAACCTTACAATCTAATAATCGTAATGGATTGGTATATAAACGTTTTTTACAATCATCACAAAGTTCATGCTCATGGTTTTTATAATAATTGAATAACTCGGTAATATATGGTTTTCGGCAGTCAGGACAACCAATTGAATTTAATAAAAGCTCATAATCATGAATGTGTAGTTTGGTAGCAATATCGTTCATAATGGATAGTATTTCAAAATCAAAATAAGGATGATCACTACCAAATAACTCCGCACCAAACTGGTTAAACTGTCGCAATCTTCCTTTTTGAGGTCTTTCTGCTCTGAACATAGGTCCACAATAAAAAAATTTGCACAGTGATAAACGATTATATTCGCCATTTTCAACATAGGCACGAACCATGGAAGCTGTACCTTCGGGCCTGAGTGTTAAGCTTCTACCACCTCTATCTTCAAAGGTAAACATCTCCTTTGTCACGATATCCGTTGCGTCGCCAATCCCTCTTGCAAACACCTCTGTATACTCCATAATGGGTAATATCACCTCTCGGTAATTATAGAGTCGGAAAACCTCTTTTGCGGTATTGATAATATAATTAAATCTGGTAATTCGGTCAGGGAATATATCCTCTACGCCTGGCGGTTTTTGAATCATTGCGGTTCTCCTTATCCAGTATAATCTATAATCGTTTGCGCACAATTGCCCATCTGTCAACAGGTTTATCAAACACTACGGTAGCATAGGTGTTTGGTTGTGCCATTTCACATTTTTTGCCATCAACCTCAATGTCAATAACTATCGCCCCGCTATCCCTTATACCATTGTTTGTTATGGGATAGATGATATCCAGATTATCACCTTTATAAATAGGATTGAAAGTTTTAATAGTACTTTTTTGTGCGTCGGATTGAGTGCAATATCCCATGAACAATGCTTTTTTGATATAAGGCACTCCTTCAAATGGTTGATTGGTAAACTCATGGAAGAGGTCATCAGTATACGGTCTGTGGCTTACCAGGTCCAATTCATTTGTCCAGAAATTTTTATAATGGCTGCTGTCAATACCGTTGTTATAGCAATCGATAGCATGGCGATAGATGCGGACGGTATTGGCTACATAATAGAGTGATTTCATCCTGCCTTCAATTTTAAAAGCATCAACACCTGCCTGTATATATTCATTGATCCTTTGAATGAGGCATAGATCCTTTGATGATAGTATCTCAGTTCCATTATACTGTGCAACTTCCAGATGATTGCCTGGACGCTTTTCCTCTACCAGTGAATAGTTCCAGCGGCAGGGATGTGCGCAATTACCCTGGTTTGCGTCGCGTCCTGTTAAGTAGCGGCTGAGAAGGCATCGTCCCGAATAGGCAATGCACAGCGCACCATGGCAAAAGATCTCCAGTTCACAGTTGGTGTGATCACGGATCATTTTTATTTCATCCAGTGTTGTTTCCCTGGCTAAAACAATACGAGATATCCCCTGTTTTTGCCAGAATTGAATAGCTACATGATTGAGAGTGGACATCTGCGTTGAAAGGTGCAGCTTACAGGTACTACCAGCCTCCTGTAAAAGCAAAGCCATTCCGGGGTCAGATACCATGATTGCATCAAATGGGATATGGTTAATAACACGTATGTATTCTTTAACGGGTTGTATGTCCGCTTCATGGAGAAAAGCATTGAGTAAAAATATTGCTTTTACTTGATGGCTGTGTGCGCAGGATACTGCCTTTTCTATATCTTCAACAGAAAAATTTTTAGTAGTTGCACGCAAATTAAATTGCTGACCGCCAAAGTAGACGGCATGTGCACCATAGTGAACAGCAAATTGCAGTTTTTCAAAATTACCAGCAGGTGCCACCACTTCAATGTTTTTGTCTGTCAATAAAGCCATTTTTTATTCCTTTCTGGTAATAATCAACTGCCCTTGAATGCTCTTGTAATGTTTTTGAAAAATAATGTGATCCATCGTTCCGTGCAACAAAAAATAAGTAGGCAACATCTGCCGGGTTGTATGCAGCAAGAATCGATTGTTTACCGGGATTGCAGATTGGTGTTGGAGGAAGCCCTGCAAATTTATAGGTATTGTACGGTGTATCCTCGTTCAGGTCATTGTAGGTAAGCTTCTTACCAAATTTTTTTAAGCCATATTGTACGGTAGAGTCACAATCCAATCGCATCTTTAATCGCAAGCGATTATAAAAGACGGCAGCAATCAATGGTCTTTCGCTGTTGATTTTAGCTTCTCGTTCAACAAGCGATGCAATGACAAGCATATCATGCACCGATACATTTTTCCCATCAACAGAATTTTTTATTTCGGTGATTACCTTTTTTGTTTGATTCACCAGACGGATAATAACATCGCGAGGATCGCTATTCTCCGGTAGCAGGTAGGTGTCCGGGAAAAGATACCCTTCAGCACCGGGAGCCGGTATTCCAACTGATGTCATAAAAGCTGGTGATTGTGCATAATATAAAAAGTTACCTTCTGAACATATATCATTGCTATCAAGCAACCTGGCAATGTCATACATGGTAAAGCCTTCGGGAATGGTTACCTTCTTTGTAATAAATCTTCCCCTTGTTATTTTATGTAATATTGAAAAACTATTCTCACCTTCATATATGCGATAGTTACCAGCAATAACATTTGTTTCGTTGAGTAATCTTCCCATAACAATAAAAAATGAAGCGCTTGTTATGACATTTTTTGATTTAAGATAATATGCAGTCTGATGTAGATTCATCCCGGGACGTATGGTGATGATATCTCCATGCATGCCTGCTGGAGCATGGTTAAGCAACCAGATAATACCAATAACTATCGCCACTATAATTATGAGTGATACAACCAGTGATTTAATTTCTTTCATTTAAACGCTCTTTAACTTTAAATAAATAATGTGTTGACTTAAATTGTAAGGTAGCTATTTAATTACTTTGATTTTCAATACTATTATTTTATCAATAAAAAAACACATGAGCAGAAAAAATATCATAATAGCACTTATACTTTGTTGTTCGTTTATAGTGTATGGACAGGAAGGTATCAAACTTCAACAAAAAAATGCCATATATCACAACAAGAAAGGATGGGAAAGCTTGCAGGCGGGCAATGCCTATTCAGCAATTGTATCGTTTCAAAGTGCACTTTCGCAAAACCCCAAATATAAAGAATCATTATTAGGTTTGGGGTATGCCTATGTGCAAACTCAGGGATACAATGAATCAATAAAGTTGTTTGATAAAGTATTGAAGCTCTATCCGGATAATGAGCAGGCCATTATGGGCATGGCAAAAGCATATACCGGACTTGGCAGATATAAAGAAGCGATGAAATTATATGATAGATTAAATGAGCTGTCGTATGCAAACAATGAGTCGCGTTTTGGTATGGCGTATCTGTACTATAAAATGGGGAAAATGCTGTGGGCAAAACGGTTGTGTGACAGAATTTTACAAAATGATCCCTACTATTACGATGCATTGCTATTATATGCTGATATTAAGGCTAAGGATAAACGTGTTGATGATGCAATAGATTTTGTTAAAAAGGCAATAGATGCAAAGGATGATTATCCTGATGCTTTTGTTAAGTTAGCTGAGATGTTATACCTAAAATATGTTTATTCTGGCGATAGTGCCTATTTATTACAAGCTACCGATGAATTACAAAAAGCCCTTGTTATGAACAAAACACATCTACAGGCAAACCGCGATATGGGTTTTTTGTTGTATGTTCAGGGCAATTACCAGAATGCTATTACCTGCTATGAGTCAATTGTTAATAACTATCCCTATATAGTCAATAATGAAGTATTGTATAATGCAGGGCTTATGTACGAGCTTACCGGAAACATTATGAAAGCTCTGGAATATTATACAAAAGCTCTTTCAAAAGATAATCTTAATAGTATGATAGCCATGAAGATACGGCAATTAAGCTTGCTTGAACATATTAAGATTGGCCATCCTGTTCGGATTCAAAGTAGCAATGATGACTTTGCCTCATCGCAGGAATTACGTAAAAAAGGCTTTCCCGATTTATCCATGCTATTTTTGCGATTATCATTAGCATTAAATCCCAACAATAGTACAGCACGTCAGGAACTATTGCGTATATATGAAACCTCAGGTTATTTTGAATTATACTATGATGAAATAAAGAAAATGCATTCAATGAATCCAACTCAAAAATCGCAGGACTTAATGAGCATCGCAGTATTCCAGCGCAGGGATAAACTTTTTTTTAAGCTGGGATATGATAAAGAGGAGATTCCCCGTGATGTTCCTGAGGTATTGGTGCTTGATTTTACTCCTGATGTTCCTGTTCCTGCTTTTGCAGATGCTGGCAGCGTCTTTGCAAATTCTATTAACTTTGCAATGGGTCAATTTGGACGTTATCAAAATTTCCCCATGTCTCAAAGGTTATCTATCATTAAAAGCTTATCGTCAAACAATTTGGATGACATTCTCAAAAATCTTAATGATAAAATGAACAACAATGAAATTCCCCGGATTTCGTATTTACTATACGGTGAGTATAATCTTTCAGGAAGATATATTGAATGTAATGCTAAACTGATGGACGCAAAGACCGGTGTGGTGATAGCTCATTTTACTGAATCCGATAATAGTAAATATTCAACCCATACCATTTCGATTAATCTGGCAAAAAAAATGTATGATACAATACCATTCAGGGGAAAAATTATATCATATTCGGAAGATATGGCAGTCATAAACTTAGGAACTATTGATGGCATAGAAACAGGAGCCCTTTTAGAGACGTATGTAGAAAATGAAGATACCATAGAACAGGATCAATTAAGAAAAAAAGTTGTTTTTAAGGTTTCAGAAACAGGAACTCTCATCTCTTTAGTAAAACCTGTAAATCCAAAAGATATTGATTTAATTGCTAAAGGTTCAGATGTATTTCCAGTGAATAAGAAAAGAGCAAAAAAAATAAAGTAGCAATTTTAATAACTTAAAATTACCTACCATTTATAGTAAATAGAACCATATTATTTAGTGTATATAAAATTTCTGTAACTAAATTTCTATATTGTAATTTAATAATAAATCTTGACATATAAAAAGCAATTTATACCATTGTGCATAAATGTGCTTATTCTATTTTTTTGTATAAAATTTTAAAAAAGGGAGCGGGACTATGAAGATAGCTGTCTTAGTTAAGCAGGTTCCAGATATGGAATCAAAATTTAAAATTATTGGCGACAGTAAGATCGACGAATCCCAGATTGCTTTTAAAATGAATGATTTTGATGAGTATGCTGTTGAGGCTGCGCTGCAATTAAAAGAAAAGTTTGGTGGTGAGGTTATTATTATTTCAGCAGGTCCGGAGCGAGCATCAAAGGAAATTCGTCAGGCTTTTGCAATGGGTGGCGACTGGGGCATCCAGATTCAGGATGAACAGGTTGATGCAGGTGATAATTTTGTTGTTGCATCAGCACTTTGCAAGGCTGTAGAAAGCCTGGGTGGAGTTGACCTTGTATTAACCGGTGTTCAGGCCGAAGATGACCAGGCGGCAGTTACTGGAGTAATGATTGCCGATATGCTGGGTATGCCACATTGTACCAATGTTGTTAAAATTGAAGTTGGCGGTGATGGCAAATCAATGACTGTCAACAGAGAGCTTGAAGGTGGATTGAATGAAGTATTAGAAATAGCTATGCCGGCTGTTCTTACCATACAGTCTGGTATAAATCAGCCAAGATACCCAACCCTTCCCGGGATTATGAAGGCCAAAAAGAAAAGATTGGATGTCAAAAAGGCTGCTGATTTAGGCGTATCTGCTGTTGGTGAAGCAGGGTCTAAAACAAAGTTTGTAAAAATGTTCTTCCCGGTATCGGATCATAAGGCTGAAATAATTGAAGGTGATCCAAAATCAGCTGCTGCCAAGCTTGTTGACAAATTACGAAATGAAGCAAAAGTGATATAAGGGGGTACACAATGGCACGTATATTAGTTGTTGCAGAACAAAGAAACGGTAAAATCAGCGATGCTACATTAGAACTTTGTAAGGCTGCTAAGGCTTTAGCATCTGAAATGGGTGCATCCCCTGCTGCTGCAGTTTTTTATAAAGATGATAGCTTAGCAAAAGAAGTTGCTCAGTATATACCTGAAGTATTTTCAGTAGTAGATGCAAAGCTGGAAGTTTATAATGCAGATACGTATACTGCTGCAGCGAAAGCTGTTGTTGAAAGTCAGGATGTTAAAGGCGTTTTAATTCCACATACCTATGATGGAACTGACTATGCTGCAAAATTAGCCATGGCGATAGGATGTGGTATTGTAACTAACTGTAATAAATGTGAAGCTCAGGGCGGAACTGTTGTTTTTACGCGAAATACCTACAACGGGAAGATTCAAGAGCAGCGTTCAGTAAAAACTGATAAATTTGTTGCAACGTTTGAAAAAGGTGCTTTTGAAAAAGAAGCTGCTGGTGGTGCAGGTTCGGTTACTGCTGTAACTGCATCTATTCCCGATGCGCGTCGAAAATTTAAACAATTTGTTGAAACGATGTCAGGTTCGGTTGATATTACTCAGGCAAAGGTTATTGTATCAGGTGGTCGTGGAACAAAGGAAAAAGATAAATATAATGACGTTATCGTTAACTTTGCCAAAAAATTAGGTGGTGAATATGCAGCGTCACGTCCAGTTGTTGATGCAGGCTGGACAGATGCAGCAAGGCAGGTGGGGCAGTCAGGAAAAACTGTTACTCCTGATCTTTATATTGCATGCGGTATTTCCGGTGCTATACAGCATGTTGCCGGAATGAAGGGTTCTAAGGTTATTGTTGCTATTAACAAAGATCCAGAAGCTCCTATTTTTAATATTGCTACCTATGGTATTGTAGGTGACCTTTTTGAAGTAATACCTGCTATAATGGAAAATCTGTAAACCTATTTCAACTATTTATAAACGATATATAAAGGGCACGGATAATTACCGTGCCCTTTATATTTATATATGGCAATTTATTTAAAAAAATTAACCTAATGATGAGAAGTTCCTCATAGCAATGAAATATGATTGTACAAATATATACTGTCTACAGGCAAAATAAAAATATTTTTCATCGATACTCTTATTTAATACTGTTATTAAAAATCAATTCCTTTGAATTTATATGTATAGTAAAATATGAATCAATAAAAAGTAATAAATGAAAAATAAATTTATTTATCTCAGGTAATGGGTAATGTTTTGATTCCAGAGTAAGAAACTTATTCGTCATGATGTCATTGATTACAGGAACTATCGACAAAAATTGGAATGAATTATTTGGCGCGCATGCATCACAATAGGAATGTAATGAAAATTCACTAAGATATAAATCGCTGGTGATTTCCTTATGACAAACAGTACAATGGAAAACATCAGGATAAATTCCTGTGATTTTAAGGTAATGTAGAATAAATGATAAAATTAGAATTTGATATTGACTTGTTTTTGGCAATGTTTCTATGGCGCCTTTCAATAATTTAAATAGCGTTTGATTGGGATCATTGTGACCGGTGGTTTTTTCTACAACCTCAAGTAATAAAAAAAGGGTTATCATTGCTTGATAGTTATTGCGAATGGATATGGTATCATAGAGTAAAGAATATTCTTTAACGTTATACATTGTCTTTTGCTCATTATAGTAATAGACAACATCAACCATACTTCCTGGTTCAACAGCGGTAAGGCTCCGTCGTTTAGTTTTTTTTAAACCTTTAAAAAGTAATGTTCTTTTGCCATGACTATTTGTATAGATTGTTGCAGCGATATCAGCCTCTAATATCGGAATTTTACGTAATACTATACCAGCATCTTTTTGTAGCTCCATTTTATACGTTATTTACATTTTTTCAGGTGATATGGTAACGATAATTCTTCCTATGCGAGTGCCTTTAATTTCTTTTATTTTAAATGTTATAGAATTGTATTTTATCTGTTCATCCTTTTTGGGAATCTTCCCAAAAAGATTAAAGACAAAACCTCCAATTGTATCAAACTCTTCTTCGGGCAATGAGCATTTGGTGTAATTATTAAAATCAGATAGTGATAAACGGGAATCCACTTCCCAGCAATTGCGTGATATCGTTTGTATTTCAGGGATTTCCTCTTCATCATATTCGTCACGTATTTCGCCAACTATCTCTTCTAAAATATCTTCCAGAGTAACAATACCTGCTACACCACCATATTCATCAACAACTATCGCCAGATGCAAATTTTGCTTTTGAAATTGAAGGAGCAACTCATCAAGTGTCATTGTTTCGGGGACAAAATAGGGTTTATGCAGCAACTTCTTTATGTTGAATTTCATTCGCCGGTCAATAATAAACGGCATTAAATCTTTAACATAGACAATACCAATAATATTATCTATAGTTTGTGAATAAACAGGGATACGTGAATGTCCTTCATCTATAATAAGTTTAACCAGATCCTTAAGGGTAGCAGTATCTTCAATGGCATTTATATCAACACGGGGAATCATGATCTCTCGGACATTTTTTTGTGAAAGACTTAAAATACCCTGTATCATCTCCTGTTTTTGGATGATAGGCTTTTCAGGAGATGCATTGGTGCTTTTTTTACTATTATTTATTTTATTTATTTTCTTTTGTTTTAGTTTTAACAAAAGTTGTGCCAAATTTTTCATTATCGGGGACTTTTGCTGGCCTGAAGACATAAATACTATCTTAAATAACCTCCTCAAAAAGATTGTTAACATATTGGTATATTTATATGAAATATGTCAATTTGATTTTATATTTTAAAGAATGTAAAATAGCAGGAAAAAATTTTAATTATAAAATACACTTGACAATAGATGGTATTTCTTTTTTTTAGACATCAAAAGAATATATTATAGTTTATTTTACATTTTAAAAAATAATAAAAAAGGAGTGGCCCATATGGATAGTATGCTTTTCTGGATAGCCCCAATTGGGTCGATCATTGCTCTTTTGTTTGCTTTTGTCTTTTATAAATTGATGATGAAAGCAGACAAAGGAAATGAAACGATGGTCGAAATAGCACAGGCTGTGCGTCAAGGGGCATTTGCTTATTTAAGACAGCAGTACAAGGTTGTTTCTTTAGTATTTGTGATCCTGGTAATTCTTTTATCAATCCTTGCTTATTATGGAATCCAGAATCCATTCGTACCATTTGCATTCCTAACGGGTGGTTTTTTCTCAGGTTTATGCGGTTTCTTAGGTATGAATACAGCGACTCATGCTTCATCTAGAACCGCACAGGGTGCGAAAGAATCGCTTAATAGAGGACTACAGGTAGCATTTAGATCGGGTGCTGTTATGGGATTAGTAGTAGTAGGCTTTGGTTTGCTTGATATATCTTTATGGTATATTATTTTAAACTGGGTTTACGACAACAATATCTGGGGATTTAGCCAGTCATTAGCAGAAAAAATTGGTCTTTTGACTGCTGGTCAAACTTTTGATATTTCATTGTTAAGTCATGAAGCCTTCAAGCATGGCAAGCTTGTTGAGATTACAACAACCATGATTACTTTTGGTCTGGGTGCTTCAACACAGGCACTATTTGCTCGTGTTGGTGGCGGTATCTATACAAAAGCTGCTGATGTTGGTGCAGACCTTGTTGGTAAAGTTGAAGCTGGTATACCTGAAGACGACCCACGTAATCCTGCTACCATAGCTGATAATGTCGGCGATAATGTAGGTGATGTTGCAGGTATGGGTGCTGACCTTTATGAATCATATTGTGGTTCTATACTTTCTACCGCTGCATTAGGAGCTGCACTGCCACTTATTGGCATTGAAAATATCAATGCAGTAATTGCTCCTATGATTGTTGCAGGATTGGGTATTCTGTTCTCAGTTATAGGTATCTTTTTTGTGAGAACTAAAGAAGATGCATCAATGAAAACTCTCCTTGCTGCATTAAACCGTGGTGTATGGGGTAGCTCAATATTCTTAATAATTGCTCTGGCAATATTAGCTCACGTTAATATTATTTCATGGGGTGTTTTTGGTTCTTCAATAGCTGGTTTGATAGCTGGTTTAGTTATTGGAAAATCTACTGAATATTATACAGCAGACGATTACAAACCAACCCAGGGTATTGCAAAACAGCATGTAATGGGTCCGGCAACAGGAATTCTTGATGGGATTTCAGTAGGGATGATGTCAACAGCAATACCGGTTGTTACTATTGTATTAGGTATTTTAACTGCTTATGGATTGGCAGGAGGATTTGCATCAGATCCACATGCAGTATCAAGAGGGCTTTATGGTATTGCATTTGCTGCAGTTGGTATGCTCTCCACATTAGGTATCACACTGGCAACAGATGCTTATGGCCCAATAGCTGATAATGCTGGTGGCAATGCTGAAATGAGTGGTTTGGGTAAAGAAGTAAGAACTAAGACCGATGCTCTTGATATGCTGGGTAATACCACCGCTGCGATAGGGAAAGGTTTTGCTATTGGTTCTGCAGCTCTTACTGCTATGGCGCTTATAGCTGCGTACATAGAAGAAGTAAAGATGTGGATAAGCAAATATGCTGCCCAAAGTGTTGATGGATTTTTCCAGGTTGGCGCTATCAAATTTTATAATATTATGCCAGAAAATGTAGTAGCTGATCTAAATAATGTCTTAATTAGAAATGCAACAATTGGTGATTTTGTAAGGGCATACGATATTACACTGCTAAATCCAATGGTTATAGCTGGATTGTTCCTGGGAGCAATGATGGCTTTCTTAATTGCAGCTCTTACTATTAAAGCAGTTGGGAAAGCAGCGGGTGCCATGGTTGAAGAAGTACGTCGTCAGTTTAAGGAATTCCCTGGTATCTTGAAAGGTACTCAGAAACCAGATTATGCCCGTTGTGTTATGATTTCAACAGCAGGTGCACAAAGGAAGATGATACTTCCTTCAATGTTGGCTTTAATTGTACCTATAGCTGCTGGTTTACTGCTGGGTGTTGCAGGAACAACAGGGGTATTGGCAGGTGCTCTGGCAGCCGGATTCTCACTTGCTTGTATGCTCAATAATTCTGGTGGTGCATGGGATAATGCAAAGAAATTTATTGAAAAGGGCAACTATGGTGGGAAAGGATCTGACCCGCATAAAGCTGGTGTTATTGGTGACACTGTTGGCGATCCGTTTAAGGACACTTCTGGACCTTCACTTAATATTCTTTTAAAGCTTATGAGTATGGTATCAGTAGTTTTTGCTGGTGTTGTTGTTCACTTCTATCCACAAATTGCTAAACTGTTAGGATTAATGAAATAATTAAAATAAAAAAAGGGGCTTTACAAAGCCCCTTTTTTTATTATTCCTGATATACCGGTTTTCCTAATTCCTGGAATGAAAACAATTTGAATGCTCTTGAACCATCATAATCAAGAATTCTTAAATCATCAGATTCATGTAAATCTCTTACCACTATTTCAAAATGACCACCGTACCTTTTTTTTGCTTCTTCCACAGGAATTTCATAAGCAATAAATTTATTAATACCTTTAGCAGCAAATTTTTCTTTAAGTTTGTCATTCATAAAACTATCATATGAAGTTAGATAGATTAAAGCACCACTACCTGATATTAGAAGTCCAGCTTTCATGGCACAACCTCCTTGTTAAAAATAGTATTATTTTTATTAAATATATGTAAAAATAATACATAAATCAATGATGTTATATAATAAATATATTTTTTAGATAGCTATAATTTTTAAACATGACTATTACTATTAACGTTTATAAATTTATCATAATTATTTTTAGATAATGTATCAATCATTGATATATTGTTTTTGTATTACTTCGTATCTTTAGCATTGAACAAAACTGATACATGCCGAGCAGCTAAAGATAGAACAATAAAGCGCACCATTTATTGGTGTGCTTTTACTTTTAATGCTTGATTTTTATAGATTACATTATATTCAGAAGAAACATATACATTTATAAGAGGTTGTATCATGGAATATGCTCCTTTCCGAATAGAAGTTTACTATACCATCCCTGATTCACGAGGTACTGTCTTACAAAAAAAATTAAAATATTCAGGATATTCTGTTGATAAGGCTATACGTACCGATAACTATCTTATAAATATTCAGCTTTCAGAAGATGAAATTGTCAAGGTTGCTCAATCTTTGATACAACCAGTAACACAAAACTATACTATAAATAAAGCATTTGCCCCTGAATTTTTTACCTATGCCATTGAGATTGGATACCTTCCTGGAGTTACCGATAATGTTGCTCATACAACACGAGAGATGATAGAAGATATCATCAAGAAGCCGCTGAATCCTGAAAAAAGCGTATTTACCTCATGTACCTTTTTTATATGGGGTACTATTGATAACCACTCTATAGAAGATATATCAAAAGAATTATACAATCCATTGATTCAGCGAGCAACTATTTTAAGCTATAATGATTATGTACTGCAAAATGGGATGGGTAATGCAATACCTGTTGTTACCCTGCATGAAGATACAAAAGCTGAGATTGTTTCATTAGATATATCCAACGAAGAGCTTGTAGCGTTAGGTAAAGAGGGAATAAAAAATCCTGATGGAACACGCCGTGGGCCTCTTGCACTGGATATGCTTTCACTGGAAACTATAAAAAAATATTATAAAGAAATTGAAAAAAGAAATCCCACTGATGTTGAGCTTGAATCAATAGCACAAACGTGGAGTGAACATTGCAAGCATACCATCTTTGCAGCACAGCTTGATGAAATAACTGATGGTATTTTCAAACACTATATAAAAGAAGCAACGGTAAGAATACGACGTGAAAAAGGAAAAGATGATATATGCGTTTCAGTGTTTTCAGATAATGCGGGTGGAATTGAATTTGATGACAAATATGTTATTGCCGATAAAGTTGAAACACATAATAGCCCAAGTGCTCTGGACCCTTTTGGTGGAGCTATTACTGGCATTGTCGGAGTAAACAGGGATATTATTGGTTTTGGATTGGGAGCTCAACCTGTTGCTAACCGATATGGTTTTTGCTTTGCCAATCCTTTTGATACGAAGCCATTGTATAAAACAAAAGATAAAAATTCAAAGATGCTATCGCCAAGAAGAATTATGGAGGGAGTCATCCATGGTGTAAATGTTGGTGGCAACTGCTCGGGAATTCCAACTCCTCAGGGATTTGTTTATTTTGATGACCGATATAAAGGAAAACCATTGGTGTTTGTTGGAACTATTGGGTTAATCCCAAAAAAAATTAATGGCAAAAATTCAGTACATAAAAAAGCTATGCCAGGCGATAACATCGTCATGGTGGGTGGAAGGGTAGGGAGAGATGGCATTCATGGTGCAACATTTTCTTCTGAAGCATTAACATCGGGCAGCCCTGCTACAGCGGTTCAGATAGGCGATCCTATTACCCAGAAAAAACTTTCGGATGCCATTGTTAAAGAGGCGCGTGATATGGGATTGTATCATTCAATAACCGACAATGGCGCTGGAGGACTATCATGTTCCGTATCTGAGATGGCACGTGAAGCAGGTGGTTTTATAGTGTATCTTGATAAAGTTCCGTTAAAATATCATGGACTATCGCCATGGCAGATATGGGTATCCGAATCACAGGAGCGTATGACATTATCGGTACCTGATGAAACGCTTGACGATTTTATGCAATTGATGAAAAAACGTGGTGTTGAAGCATGGGTCATTGGCAGGTTTACTGATTCAGGCAGAGGTATTGTATATTATAATGGTGAGATAGTTTTTAATATTGATCTTCAGTTTTTACATGAAGGGCTTCCACAAAAAAAATTGACAGGTATTTATGAAAAAAAATTGCATCCTTTCCCTGAATTTAGCGACAGTATAAATGCTACCGATGATCTGTGTGCTATGGTTAAACGTTTGAATACTGCAAGCTTTGAATTTATTTCAACACAGTATGATCATGAAGTTCAGGGAAACAGCGTTATTAAACCATTGCAGGGTAAAGGGAAGGTTAACGGTAATGCTAGTGTCATTCGTCCTGTGCTACAATCAAAGCGTGGTGTTGTTTTATCGCAAGGCGTATATCCTTCGTATAGCGAGATAGATGCATATTGGATGGCTGCATGTTCAATTGATACTGCTATTCGCAATGCTGTTGCCTGTGGTTGCGATTTTGATAAACTTGCACTGCTTGATAATTTTTGCTGGTGTGATTCATCAAATCCGCATAGGTTGGGGCAGCTTAAGGAGGCTGCACGCGCCTGTTATGATTTTGCTGTTGCATATAACACGCCGTTTATCAGCGGCAAGGATAGCATGTTCAATGACTTTAAAGGGTATGATGAACATTTTAATGAGGTATTTATATCTATTCCTCCTACCCTGTTGATTTCATCTATTGGTATTGTTTCTGATATTGCATACTGTCAAACCATTGATTTTAAAAAACCAGGCGATCTGGTGTATATGCTTGGCATTACAAAAGATGAGATGGGAGGAAGTGAGTTTTTAGCATATAAGGGTGAACAAATAAAAGGTGAAAAATATATTGGCGATAGTATCCCTGAAGTTGATGCCATGCTTCATGAAAAAATATATCGAATCATTGAAAAACTGTTACGTAAAAATTTAATTGCATCAAGTATCAGTGTGGAACGCGGTGGATTGGCTTTAGCTGTAGCTAAATCCGCAATGAGTGGACTTGTGGGAGTAACTATCGACCTTACAAAAGTTCTCCATGAAAATGTAATGCGAAATGATACCATGTTATATTCAGAATCACAGGGAAGGATTATAGTATCGATAGCTCCTGAAAATAAGGAACAGTTTGAAAAGCTATGCTGCGATATACCTTTTGCACGTATAGGACGGGTGAAGGACGATCAATATATAACAATAACAGGCATCGATGGTAATGAAATAATTTCAGTTTCAGTGTGCCAACTGCATGCTCATTACAAATCAACTTTCAGTGAATTTTAGAGGCAGCAATGGTAAAACCAAAGGCTTTAATAGTAACTGGATACGGTATAAACTGCGATGAAGAAACAAAGTTTGCGTTTGCATTAGCAGGTGCTGATTCAAAAATAATCCACATAAATGATATTATAGAAAATAGATCTATTCTTAAAAATTATCACATCTTTGCATTTCCGGGCGGCTTTTCGTATGGTGATGATACAGGTAGTGGTAAGGCACTGGCAAATAAGATTAAAAATAATTTAATGGATGAAATGCTATCGTTTATTCAGCGTGATACGTTGATGATTGGAATCTGTAATGGTTTTCAGGTGATGGTTAATTTAGGGATAGTTCCTGCTCTGACAAATTCAATTGGTAGTGTTGAAGTTGCGTTAGAGCACAATGCATCATTCCGATTTCAATGCAGATGGATAGATTTAACCATTAATTCCAATTCAAATTGCATATTTACACAGGGAATTACCCGGCTGCATATACCGGTTGCACATGGTGAAGGTAATTTTATAGCTCCTCACAATATAGTAGATAAACTTGTTCAGAATAATCAGATTATCATGCGTTATAGCCAACCGGATGGAACACCGGCAAATGGCGAATTTCCCTTTAATCCAAACGGTTCAATGCTTGATGTTGCCGCACTGTGTGATACAACCGGAAGGATTATGGGAATGATGCCTCATCCTGAACGGCATATCTATTTTATGCAACGAGATGACTGGACATATCTGCGTGAAATAGCAATACGAGAAAAAACAGACATACCTGAATATGGCGAAGGATTGCAGATATTTAAAAATGCAGTTAAATATTTCCAGTAATTTACATCATTCTCATTTCACCTATTTTTTAAATAAAAATTTATTTTGACTTTGTTTAAATACTATTATATTTTTAAAACAATACTATGAACTAATATATCTATTATATGATGGAATATCATTAATCATTAATTGTAATATTTTGTAAAAGTTTTTTTGAAATGACAATGATGAATTTTAACAATTTAAAATATTTGATTTCATTGTTTAAATTTGATTTTCTTACTACAAGGCAAAGAAGATTTATCTATTTATTGATAGTACTATTAATTATTGCAGGGCTTTCTTTTGTTATCATAGAGTATAAAGAAACAAAAATTGGTTTAAAAAATGAACTCAAAAATTTAACAGAGACAATTGAGATTGATATTAATAGCTGGATAACCGATCAGATTGATGATGCACAATTGCTGGTCAATTCCCAATATTTCAAGTATTGCTTGCTATCTTATTTGAAATATCACGAAAGCACAACTCGAAAACAACTAACCAATTTTTTATCATTTTATGCATTAAATAATGATCACTCAGAGGTATTAATAGTTGATAGCAATAATAACATTATATTTACTTTATTTAATACAATAAACTCATTATCCATTCAATCAATTGAATCATTAAAACATGCTGCTCAGGTTAACAGGACTGTTATTAGTGATATCCAGAAAGATGAAAAGAATGCTTTCTATTACATAAGCATAATAACACCTTTTCATATAAATAATAACACCAACCCGCTTTTTGTAGTTTTAATCACTTATGCGCATAATTTTTCTTTACCAATATTAACCGCTGGAACTACATCACGGTTCGATGTAAGGAAAATGATGATTGATACCAGTCAACATGCAGTTTATATATTTAGAAATGATAGCAATACTAAAACAGAAAATATTACAATTTATAATTTAAATTCAAATAATTTTAAATATGCTATACATTCACAATCAAATTTTATTATCACAAATGATTTAAATAATAAAAAAGTTATAGCTTATAAAAAATTAATATCCAATACAGATTGGATACTTGTAACAGCCTTACCATACTGGAATGTTTTTTCAAGCTGGTATAAAATAGCATGGCTATCAGTTTTAATCATCATACTATCGTTTGTATTCATTCTTTCATTTGTTGTTTTAATTAATAAAAATAATGAGAAGTATTTTTATCAAAAACTTTATGAAAATAATCAAAAACAATTACAGCAATATTTACAATATAAGTTGATGTTAGAATCAATTGGTGATGGAATAATATGTACTGATAGTAATGGAAAAATCCAAATTTTTAATTACATTGCTGAGCTTTTAACGGGTTATAAATTTGATGAGATAAAAAATGAACATGTTAATAAAATTCTCAATATCGTTGATAAAACAAAAATTGACAGACAGCATGATATTTTTAAATCAATTCTTGATGGAAGCTACAGTGGCGATTATCTTCACAGTGTGTTAATATCAAAAGATGGCATAATAGTCCCAATCAATTATAAAGGCACTGTTATTAAGGATAATGAAGGCAAGGTGTTAGGAGCAATTATCGTTATCCAGGATCAAACAAAAGAAAGCTTTTTACAACTTCTTTCAGAAATAAGAATACGTTTTGTTAACTATGCCATTGAACATACCAGAGATGAATTTATTCACCATGCATTAAAAAATCTGGCCGATTTAACCGATAGTTTTGCAGGTTGTTTTATTGGTTACAACTATTACTTTAACAAAACAAATGATTTTAATCAATATTTACTGCCTGATTTTTGCAATATATATTGTGCAGATACTACTACTGAAATTTCTATTGACTATAACAGTGTATGGCAACAATGTTTTGAATGTAAAAGTGTTATTATTAATGATTCCAATACATCTTATTTTTCTTTAAACAATAATCAAAATAAAAAAGATAAGCATGAATTATTTATCCCTATTATTGATAATAATAATACTGTTGCAGTAATTGGCTTTGCCAATATAACAAGGGAGTATACTGAAAATGAAAAAAGCAAAATAATGATATTGGCAGACATACTATATGAAATGATTGTATATAAAGAAAAAGAAGAAACATACAAAAATCTTGTCACTTTAACAAATGATTTAGTGTGCATAATTGATTTACATAATGCTACATTTATTTTAGTAAATCCATCTTTTGTAAAAATTTTGGGATACAGCGAAGAAGAATTAAAATCGAAATCATTTGTAGAATTTATACATCCTGAAGATGTTGAAAAGACATTAGGGATTATGAACAATACATTGCTGGCGGGAGAAAATATAGAAACATTTGAAAATAGATATCGTTGCATAGATGGAACATACAGATGGCTGGATTGGAATGCTCATCCTATAGCTTCTATGGGTTTAGCGTTTGCTATAGCACGTGATGTAACAGAAAGAAAACAATTAGAAGATATATTGCGTAAAAGCGAAGAAAAATTTAAAAATTTATTTATCCATTCAAATGACGGTATTAGTCTACATCAGCTTGTTTATGATAATAACGGAAATCCAGTGGATTACATTATTCTAGATGTAAATCCTAAATATGAGGAAATGCTGTCAATAAATAAAAACGAAGCTATTGGCAAACGCTCAACAGAAGTTTATAAACAGGCAACACCACCTTATTTTGACATATACAAAGAAGTAACATTAACCGGTAATCCAACAGTTTTTGAAACATTTTATGAACCTGCTGGTAAATATTTTATAATTTCTGTGTATTCACCTCAGAAGGGGCAATTTGCTACAATATTTAAAGATATTACACCGTTTAAAAAATCAGAACAAGAGTTGCAGGAATCAGAAAAGAAATTTTCGTTATTCATGAATAATCTACCACTTGTAGTTGTTATTAGAGACATTATGGGCCATTACGTCTTTATGAATGACAAATGGGAAGATGCTATGGATTTAAAAAAAGAAGACTGGCTGGGCAAAACTCCATTTGATGTATTTCCTGAAGAGGATGCAAAAAAATTGATCCAGATAGATCATGATGCAATTGTAAACGGTACAACAGAACCTATTGAACTGACTTTACACCATAAAACGGGTATTAAACACTGGCTGGCAAACCGTTTTGTGATTTATAACACTAATAATAAACCTGTGTATGTTGCTACCCTGTATATTGATATAAGCGAAAAACAAAAAGTTGAAGAGGAAAGGGAACGGTTGAAAGATCAATTAATTCAAGCTCAAAAATTAGAATCAATAGGAAGGCTTGCTGGTGGAGTTGCACATGATTACAATAACATGCTGGAAGTAATTATGGGGAATGCACAATTAGCAATGATGCAATTAGAAAATACAGCGGAATTAAAAATATTTTTAAATGAAATATTAAACGCATCCAGACGTTCAGCAGAAATAACCAGACAGCTCTTAACATTTGCCCGTAAACAAATAACAGAACCACAGATAGTTAATGTAAATTTTGTAATTGAAACCATGCTAAAGATGTTGGGTCGCTTAATTGGCGAAAACATAGAACTAATTTTTAATCCCGAAAACAAAATATGGAATATTTTAATAGATCCCACACAAATAAACCAGATTATTGCTAATTTGTGTATTAATGCCCGCGATGCAATAGATGCTAATGGCATAATAACCATAACAACCAATAATGTTACACTTGATGAATATTACTGTTCGCAGGCTCCCGATTGTTTACCAGGTGAATATGTAATGATATCGGTAAATGATAACGGCTGTGGTATGGATAAGGAAATCATGGATAAAATATTTGATCCCTTCTTTACAACAAAAGAATTTGGTAAAGGCACTGGACTGGGTTTATCAACAGTATATGGTATAGTAAAACAAAATAATGGTTTTATTAAAGTATATAGCGAAAAAGGTAGTGGAAGTACCTTCAATATATATTTCCCACGATATGTGACAGAAAATGAATATCAGGAAACAGAAATCATTGATGATAAGCCTTTAGGTAATGGTGAAACAGTGCTTGTGGTAGAGGATGAACAATCATTACTGAAGATGATACAGATAATGCTTGAAAGATTACAGTATAATGTTATAGCAGTTAGTTCTCCTCTAGAGGCTATTGAACTGGTAAAATCAAGAGGTAATGAGATTGCATTAATGCTTACCGATCTTGTAATGCCCGGCATGAATGGAGTCGAGCTCTATGAAGCTATAAATAAAATAAACCCGCATATTAAAAATATATTCATGTCAGGGTATACCGATTTAGTAATTTACGAACATATTGTAAATAAGGAAAGCAATTATCTACAGAAGCCATTTTCTATGTTTGATTTAGCTAAAAAGTTAAAACATGTTCTTACATCATAATTACTCAGATAGACATTGCTGCTATAATTATTAAATAAGGCAGCAATGTCTATAATTTATTTCAGAAATTTATTTTCTTTCCTAACATATATCTTCCCGATTGCGCTTCATCTATAGAGCCATCTGGATTATAAAATTTCCATTCACCATTCATTTTCCCATTTAAATATTCGCCCTCGGATTTTATCTTCCCATTTTGATAATATTCTTTATATGCACCATTTAATTTATCCATGAGATATATAGCTTCAAGTTTTATTGCTTTTGTTCCAGGATAATATTCTGTCCATTTTCCATTTTTTATTGGTGTTTCCCATTTACCTGTCCATGTATAGCTTATCTTTTCCTTAGGATTATCAACTGGGACTGACGATGATGAAATTTCACCTGTTTGTTTTCCATCTTTTATGATACTGTAAATTCCTTTTGGAATACCGGTAAGTTGTCCTGTGCCAACGATCTGACCTTTTTCATTATACAGCACAGCTTTTTCATTTGTATTGTCAATCATTCCACCCTGAAGGGGGAGTTCCATTATCTTTACTCGCTGAACACGTGAAGGATACATATAAAAATTCCACAATCCAATCTCTTTGCCATTGTTATATTTCCCTTCTTTTTGTAATAGCCCTTCTTTAGAATAAAATTTCCAATCACCCTCCGGTTTATCCATCACAAAACTTCCTGTCGTAGCAACCTGTCCATTATCAAAGTAAAATTTGAAGTTGCCGTTCTTCTTATTTTCTGTATACATTCCTTCTTCTTGTTTTTTGCCATTTTCATACCATTTATTACATTGTCCGTTCAATTGACCTGCTTTATACCATGCTATAATTTTTGGTGTTCCATTTTCATAGTATTCCTGAGTCCTTCCTGTTTGCTCGCCATTGGTATATTGTTCTTCTTTCCATATTTTTCCTGATTGATAATACCAAATTTTTATCCCTTCAATGGTGCCAGCTTTTATGGTAAATCCGCTCACTGTTTTTTCTTTTATTACATAGGTGGCTTTCCACATAATGTTGCCGTCAGGATAATAGGCTAACCATTCCCCTGTCTTTTGGTCCTCTAAAAAATTACCTTCTAAACTTTTTGCTCCGTTTTTGTGATAGTATGTCCAGAAACCCTGCTGTTTATCATTGACATATTCGCCTTCAGCTAATTTTTCTCCGCTACCTTTATGGTACAATATCCATCTTCCTGTTTTAACTCCATTAATAACATTCCCCTGACCCTTCAATGATTTGTCTTCCCAATAGATTTTAACAAGACCATTCATAGTATTATCTGTTTTTGTATCAGTCTTTTTTGCTGAACTGCTACATGATGTTATCAAGGCAATCGCTGAAAGAAATATAATCAAATGTTTTGTTTTCATAAAAAAATCTCCTTCGTCTATTGTTATACACCTTTTAATTAAAATTCTCTAAATCACTTTTTTCATAGTACTGACAATTGAAAAAAGCGGATAAAACAACATCTGATGCCTACACAATTACTAAAAATGTAATTTCTGGATGTTATTATATAGTAAGTACATAGTAAACGTTAGAAAGTTACAATAATCAAAACAATGTTGTAGGCGATAGTTTCTTATTATTATTTTTTGCTTTTAATCTATATTTATTATAGTAAATCATTTTGTCAATCAATTATGTCAAGCAAATAAATAATTATGCCGAAAAATATATATAAGATTATATATAAACGAGGTGACAATATGATGCGTTCATTATGGACTGCAGCATCTGGTATGATAGGACAGCAATTTAACATAGATACCATTTCAAATAATTTATCAAATGTAAATACTGCAGGATTTAAAAAGATGCGAGCCGAATTTGAGGATTTAATCTACCAGACTGTGCTTATGGCGGGAACACCTGCAACTGAAATAAGTGAAGTTCCCACAGGAATTCAGGTCGGCCATGGAGTAAAGATATCAGCTACACAAAAACTGTTTGAACAGGGAAGTTTGCAATCAACCGGTAACAAAATGGATATAGCACTGGAGGGCGAAGGATTTTTTAAAGTACAATTATATGATGGTACTATCGCCTATACCCGCGATGGTTCTTTTAAAGTAGATTCCAACAGGCAGATAGTTACTTCAAATGGCTATCTATTAGAGCCTCCAATTGTACTACCTGAAAATTTTATTATGGAAACATTGTCTATCAGTCAGGATGGAAGGGTAACGGTTAAGGTAGTAGGGGATGATGACCCAATAGAAGTTGGACAGCTTGAGATTGCACGTTTTGTAAATCCTGCCGGATTGCAAAATATTGGTGGCAATTTATATAAAACAACACCAGCCTCAGGCGAAGAGATTGCAGGACCTCCCGGAATTGACGGAATGGCACTTACTCATCAGGGCTTTTTAGAAATGTCAAATGTTAAGGTTGTAGAAGAGATGGTCAATATGATTGTTGCCCAACGTGCATACGAGATAAACTCAAAAGCTATACAGACGTCTGATTCAATGCTTGCCACTGCAATTGGATTAAAACGATGACGTATCGATTTTTCATTGGTGTCATTAGCATCTGTTTTATTTTTGTTTATTCGAATGCTTTTGCCGATGTTGTGCTGTATTTAAAATCGAACGTCATAGCCAATGATAAAATCACCATTGGCGATATAGCTCTTGTAGACGGTGATGAGGACATCAAGAGCATTGAAAATATTGAATTGCCGGAATCGTCTAAAAAAGATGGTTATTTTACCAAAGATGAAGTTTTCCAGTGTATAAAAAATTATGTAAAAGGGCTTACTATTATCCATGGCTACTCTGTTAAACTGATAACCGCAGATGGTTCATTTTCAAACAGTCAAGATTCATACAATGAACTATCGCCCATGATGAAACGTCGTACCGTAAGCAAAGGTGATTTTGTCATGGTAAAACTTATTAAGAAATCAATTGCTATTGAGTTGATGGGCAGGTCGATGCAAAGTGGTACAACAGGCGATGAAATTACAGTGACACTACAAAATGGCAAGGTTGTCACCGGAACAATTCATGACGATATTATTGAGTGTAAGCTATGAAAAAAATATTTGTGGCGATAGCTCTGGTTATTGCATCTTCAGTATATGCTGATACAATCTGGAAAGATAAAAACCTTTATACAGCACAGGATGCTATTAAAGTAGGTGATATATTTACTATTATTGTTACGGATATATCGCAGATGCGATTTACTTTGACACTTGCCAATAACGATGCTTTTACGGTTACTTCTGCGCCTGATGGCACCATAACACCTTTTTTACCTCAGATAAATGCCAGCAGACATGCTACCAAAAATAATACCACAAATTTGCAGCACAGGGGAAATATAGCAATCTCAATAGCTGCAACAGTACAGGAACGTCTGGCAAATGGTAATTTTAGAGTAAACGGCACAAAAACATTTTCATTTAGTGGCGTAACAACCATTTTTAATGTCTCAGGAATAGTTAATCCTGCTTCTATAAAAGGTGGTACAATTAATTCCAGTGACATCGCTAATTTAGTACTGCAGATACAGGGTGTTAAAGAGAGTGTACGTATAACACGAGCACCATTGAAGGAAGGCGAATCGGCTTCATATACATTAACCGAACAGGAAAAACAGCAGATTATAATTCAATACTTACAAAGAATATTGGGCGAATTAACACAATAATAGCTATGAAAATGGTAAACAAAATAATTATTGCATGTAACCTGATTTTATTTTTTCATGTGAGTATAAATGCACAGGTTGCTGTAAAGATTAAAGATTTAATTGCAATTGATGGATTAAAGGAAAACCAGATTTACGGTTATGGGCTTGTTATAGGGTTGCAGGGTACCGGTGATACCAAGGTTGCGTTAACCCGGAGCTCGCTTATTAATGTTTTAAAAAATTTAGGGCTCAGTAATGAAAATATTAATTCAAAAAATATTGCTGCAGTGCTTATTACTGCAACATTGCCACCATATGTCAGGGTAGGCGATCGTATTGATGTTATTGTGTCATCCATTGGTGATGCAAAATCACTTGAAGGCGGAGTGCTGTTACAATCTTCACTCAAAGGAGCTGATGATGTTACGTATGTTGTAGCACAGGGCATGCTATCTATTACAGGTGATAAACGTAAAGGTGCCACTATTGGAAAAATTGTTTCCGGTGGTATTGTTGAACGTGAAATATTGCCTGAGGTTGTTGTTAATGGAACTATTAAGTTTTCATTATTAAACTTTGATTTTTCAGTTGCAGAAGAAATCAAATCAGCAATTGAAAAAAAATATCCAGATGCCAGGCCAATTATTGATAAGGGTTTTATACAGTGCAGCTTGCCTCAAAATATAACTACTGCGGAATTTATATCAACTATAGAAAATATTGAAGTAGTGCCAGTGTATAGCGCACGTGTTGTAGTCAATGAAAGCAATGGCACAATAGTTATGGGAGGTGATATCAGGGTGTCACAGGCTGTTATAAGCAAATCCGGTGTAACCATAACCATTGAAGAAACTAATAAAAAGGGCAGCCTTTATTTAATGAAAGATGCAGCAACCGTCAAGGATCTGGTAGATTCGCTTAATTATATTGGGATGAGTACTCATGACATCATAGCCATACTAAAAGCTATGAAACAAGCAGGCTGTTTACATGCAGAGTTGATTGTTCAGTGAGGTTATTATGGATACAATAAAGAACATTATAGAAGGTCAAAAAACAATTTCATCCATCAATAAACAAAGGGATATTGAACAAAAACTTAATGCAAATTCCTCACCATTTAAATCCATGCTCCATGAAGCTATTGTACAAAAACAAAATAATGATAAGCCAGTTGACAGAAAACTAATGGATGTATGTATTGAGATGGAATCATTGTTTGTATCTCAGATGCTTAAAGAGATGCGAAAAACAATTCATAAAGAAAATGACCTGCTCTATGGCGGCATGGCTGAAGATATATTTGAAGATATGCTCTACAATGAATATGCACTCCAGATGTCAAAAACAGCAAATCTTGGAATAGCAAAAACCCTCTATGACCAGTTAAGTAAAAAGTAGCTATAATTTTATTGTATCTCCAAAAGTTTTTTTTAAAGATAAAAATTTTAAAGATAAATCAAAATACCTGAAATACCTGAAGAAGAATTAACGCCGACAGTGAGAGTGTTGCTTGCTATAATCAGCCAATGCATGCAAATCATTGAGGCACAGCGCAAGGAGATTCAGCTCTTAAAGGATGAGATAGCCCGATTAAAAGGGAGGAGTCAACGGCCAAAGATAAAGGCAAGCAAGCTGAATAGTGAAATAATGAAGAAGGCGCCTCGGACACGGAAAGAGCGTCAGAAACGGAAAACGAAGTCTACAAATTCGTATCAAGAAATAACACTGGAGGCACAGGATATACCTGTTAATGCTCAGTTTAAGGGATATAAAAGGTATACCGTACAGGATATAGAGATAACATCGCACACGATAGTGTATCGGCGGGAATGCTGGATGACACCAGAAGGCACCTATTGTATTGCGCCATTACCGGAAGGGGTAAGAGGGCATTACGGTAATGCTTTTAGTGTTACAACGCCCTGAAATACCATTGCATAATAATATTAGTGAAAACGCTATACGGGTATATGTTCTAAAACGAAAAATTCACGGTGGTACGCGAAGCGAATTAGGACGAGAATGTCGAGATACATTTTTGAGTTTAAAGAAAACCTGCCGTAAACTTGATATATCGTTTTACGAATATATATTGGATCGTCTGACCGGGAGGTATCGTATTCCCCCACTGTGCCAACTGCTCCGTGAGCGTATTCTTACTCCTCTATCATTTCCTGCTTGATTTTTCCTACAGTTTCTGAGTAGTTACTATATATTTTCTATTAAATAATAAAAATATACTTGACAAATAATCTATTATAACTTAAAGAAAAAATATATTATATAAACACGAGGATTAAATATGTATTACAAATCTCAAATCTCAAATCTCAAATAAAACATTCCCTCATAACTGAAAAATTATTGTTACAAACATGTTTATTTATTACTATAATATCGTTTACTTATATTGTTTCGTGTAGCAATTATACTCCTACATCCAATGACATTGCAAAGAAATATGATTATTATTTTAAAGCAATTGTTACAGAAGATACCATGCGATCTATGAACGAATCTGACCGAGAACTTATTGATGGCCAATTAACAATAATTGAAGATGAATTATCAGCATTTATGACAAGAAATTTTAGGGCAGAATGTTATGACTTATCTTCAAAATCTGCTATGGCAGCCGAGATTATGGTAAATGGAAATATTAGTCAAGCAATGTATACATTAGCAGAAAAAGATGTTTTGATTCAGTTTTCATTTCATGAGATGTTGTATGATAATATAAAGTTAAATAATGGACAAGATAAAACAATAAAGAGTAATAAATACATAGTATATGAATTTAAAAATAATAGCACAAATCAAGAAAGGGCTTGGGAAAATAAAGAAATATCTGTTAGAGAAGTATCAAATGTTAATATGACAGATACCAATACAACAGATACAGATATTGAAAATAATCAAATAGAATTATCATTACCAATGGAAGATTCAAATTTAGCAGTTGAATTTGAAACAGAATTATACCAAAATTTAGAAACAAAGCAAGGTGTAGAAGTTAATGGAAATGAAGATACTAATGTAATATCATTGGACAATGGCGTGGAAATAACTGTAGAATATGAAACAATATCAAATACAGAGAAAGGATTAGTTAAAAAAATCAAAAAAGCAGCACACAAGGTTAAGCATTCAGTATCAAATGCATGGGACAAATATGGGCCCCAGATATATGGAACATTATGTATTATATCGGGTGTTGTTATATTAGCTGAATATTATGGTGCAGCTTTCATGGCTGGTATTACTAGTGGTTTTGCCGCAATTCCTTTAATATACGGAGCTCATCCTTTTGCAACTGCAATTGGTACAGGTTTGATTACTTCAGGCTGTGTATCTATTATAAAGAATAAATACTATATAGGATTTAGTTATAGCTATAAATAGTAATAGTACATATTAGATGAGCTAAATATTTAATTTTTTACAATAATAAAATAATCGTTTTAGTGTAAGTAGATATCAGGGCACCTTGCTATTTGTTTGGTGCTCTTATATAAGGTTATATAATGATTTTGAGTAAGATTATATAATGTAAAGGATAATAAAAGGGGTGTACTATGATGAGGAAAGGTATTGTATCATTTGTTTGTATAATGATAGTAGCTATGTCAAACATTTTTTATACTACTTATCTTTTTGCTGTTGATATTGCATTAAATTATAGCCCATGCTCTCTTTTAGCTGATTATAAGGAAAATTCGCGAACTATAAACATTAAAGATGACAGTGTAGATTATTTTGATAAATGGGGTTACTTGAGTAAAGCATCACTATTGTTTTTATTTCCCAACAATGATAAAGAGCATCCCTATATGACAGGATATTTTATTGATATATTGCATAAATCAGTTTCCATTGAACCGGTTGATATAAAATATTTTGAAAAAGGTGGTGATATCCATATTGTATCGGGTATTGCTGGAATTATGTTCCGAGGTCCAGTTAAAACAACAAATATTTATTTTGATTTTGGTTTTGGAATAGGCTATACTGCTATTTTTAAAGATAGTTACGGTGCGCATTCTTATGGCAATGATACAGACTACACATTCAAATTAGGGGCAGGCTATAAGGTTAACCTTTCACATTCTATAGCATGCAATTTTGGTGTTGATTGGATAGCACCTGGATTAAGTAGCTACCATAAATTAAATCATGGCGGTTATGTGAATTTATACTATGGAGGAATTTATCCTTATATTGGTGTTGCATTTTAATGTAAACTATTATAGTATATGCGCAAATTTTGATTTGTAAAAATTTGCATGGTGAATAAAGTGATGAAGCAATTCTGCCATTATGGCATAGCTATAATGTTATTATTTTGTCTTTATTCTATAGCTTTTGCTAATGAAGACCATGATTTCTATATAACAACGGCATTAGGATGTGGCTTTTCACAAGGTGTCCTTGGTGAATATGTGTATGATAATGGTAGAAAAGTAAGTCAATTACATTGGAATATCGATCACCTTTACTACTATTTTTATGAGGTAGCATTATACTATGGCTGGTTTACCACTGGATTATCATTGCAAAATAGTTATGACCATTCTATTGGAACAATAAATGATTCGGATTGGACTGATAATAATAATCCATATGTAAAAACTAACTTTTCGCATCATGACAATTATCTGGAATATATGCATAATTATAATGTTTACTGTGGATTTTTAGTAGTTAATAATAAAGATTTTCAACTTATAATGAAAGCTGGATACATCTATAAAAATATAAAAATGTCGGCACGTGACGGCTATGTAGAATATCCACCCGGTTCGCCAAAGGTATCAATGTATGGAATAGGTATTATCTATCAACAGGAGTATTCCATTCCCTATATCGCAATAGAAGCTATGTATACTATGTATAATTTATCACTATCTGGAGGACTATCCTGCGGTATATTTGCCGATGCTGATGATGTTGACAATCATGTTAAACGCGACATTGATTTCCATGATGATTTTGATGGGATACTCTATCTTTGTGGAAAAGCTGGCATACAGTATTCATTTACCCATTTTATCATTGGAGGCAAAGTGATATATGAATATGTACCGGTAACCAAAGGCGATGAATATTATATCAATAATAGCAATGGAAGCAAATCTCCAGTATATAATAATTGTGGAGGCTGTAAACTTGCGGTAATGAGCATTGAACTTTTTATTTCAATAAAAGTAGAATTATAAATGCTGCATTTTATATAAACATTTTCTGAAATCTTCATATAAATAAATACATTTGACAAAATACTATAATTTAATACATTCGTTATAATTTTTTTCAAGGAATATCTATGCGATTATATGAACTGTTCATAGGATGGCGGTATCTTAAGGCAAAAAAATCTCAGGGATTTATCTCTTTTAATACATTTTTATCGCTGTTTATAGTTGCTATTGGCGTATTTGTCATTATCGTGGTTATGTCAGTAATGACGGGCTTCCAGAGTCAGATTCGCGATAAAATTCTGGATGTTGATGCGCATATAACAGTGAGTCGCTTTTTTGTAGATAATAATAGCGAAGGTTTACCCGATTATAAAGAACTATCGAACAAGATAAAAACAATAAAAGGAATACGCTCTATAGAACCATTTGTCCAGGGACAGGGTTTAGTGCGTGTTAAGTCATATATTTTTCCTGTAGCAATCCGTGGTTATGGCATTCCCGGTATGGTCCCTGATGATATAAAAAAATTTGTCACTGCCGGTGATAAAGAATTTAGTAAACCTACTACAATAGCTATTGGCGAGGAGATGGCATTTAATTATAATTTGCGCTTAGGCGATTATTTAGAGATTATTGTTCCCAAAGGAAGGTTAACCGCAAAAGAAGGGATAACGCCCGGCATCGGGAAATACCGCATCGCAACTTATTTCAAAACGGGATATTACGATTTTGATACCAAGCTTATCATCATGACAATACCGCAAACGCAACAGCTCTATGGCATTGGTAATATTGTAAGCGGACTTGCTTTGAAACTTGATGATATATATGATATGGATAAAATAGCTTCAACTGTTCAGGGACTCATTGGCTATGATTATCAGGTAACAACTGCTGAACAACAAAATCAAAATTTATTCTATGCACTGCGTCTTGAAAAGTTAATTATGACTATTATTTTATTTTTAGTGATAATCTCAGCTTCATTTACCATAATGGGTACACTTGTCATGGTGGTAATGGAAAAACGTAAATCTATTGGCATATTAAAAACAATGGGGGCGCATCCATATTCCATCATGACCATCTTTGTGCTTGAAGGTTTTTTCATCGGGCTCATTGGTGCAATTGTTGGCGTTATTACCGGGCTTGTTACCGCCATCAATTTGGAATCAATCATACACTGGATTGAGAGAACTATTAATGGTGTAATGTCATGGATATTTATAACTTTTGATTTAGGTATTTTTTATCCTGTTTCGCTGGTGCCAAAGAATGTATATTATATTGATTCGCTTCCCACGCAAATACAACCTGAATTTGTTATGATTGTTGCTATACTGGCAATCTTTATTGCCACTGTGGCTGCCATTCTGCCATCATGGTATGCATCACGATTGCATCCTGTTGAATCAATACGCTATGAATAATTATTGCTATGGATAACCCTATGGATGATACCGTACACAATAGTGCCATTAAAGGCATGGATATTATTAAACAATATGGATTTGGCAGCAGCACTATTACAGTGTTAAAAAATATTAGTATAACCATTAATAAAGGTGAGATAGTTTCGATAGTTGGTCCATCAGGTGCAGGAAAATCAACCCTGTTAAATATTATTGGGTGCCTTGATACCTTCCAGCAGGGATATGTTCAGATATTAGATCAGGATATTTCACCATTTTCGTATGATGAGCTGGCAACATTTAGAAATAAGCATATTGGTTTTATCTTCCAGATGCACAACCTGATGCCCGAATTTACCGCACTGGAAAATACCATGATGCCTCTTTTAATACGAAGAGTATCAAAAAAGGAAGCAAAACACAAAGCACTTGAGTTGTTAGAGCACTTCAAAATAGTTGATAGAGCAGGGCATAAACCTGCTGAGTTGTCGGGTGGTGAATGTCAGCGTGTTGCTGTTGCACGAGCACTCATAACGCAACCTGATATTATACTGGCTGATGAGCCAACAGGTAATCTGGACAGTAAAAACTCGGATATTTTAATTGAACTTTTATTTAAAAATTGTAAGGATAAAGGCTCAACAGCAGTGGTTGTTACTCACGATCAGAGCATAGCAGCAAAAACACAAAGAATCATTACATTAATAGATGGGATGATACAGAGTGAAACAATGAATTTATAATTAATAATAAAATGAAAAAGGAATTATGGTGTTATGAAAATTGAATTTGTTGGTGGAGCACGCACGGTAACTGGTTCATCATTTATTGTTAAGAATAATAATTTTACCGTTATGATTGATTGCGGTATGTTTCAGGGAACACGTGAGCTAAGGGAACGAAATTATCTTAATCTCATCTATGCACCTTCACAGATAGACAGTTTACTTTTAACCCATGCACATATTGACCACAGTGGACTTATTCCAAAATTAGTAAAAGAAGGTTTTACTCAGCCAATATATGCCACAAAGGCAACCTGTGAACTTTGTAGTATTATGTTGCCCGATAGTGCCCATATTCAGGAGCAGGATGCTGAAATCATTAATAAAAAGCGAAAAAAATTGGGACGCGAATATATTGAACCACTATACACCTCTGAAGATGCAGAGCGTTGTATGCAATACTTTAATCCTGTGAGATATCATCAAACGGTATCAATTCATCCTGATATTACAGTAAGTTTTAAGGATGCTGGTCATATATTGGGTTCATCGTTTATAGAGATGAATATCAAAGATAATGGCAAACAAAATGCTATAGTATTTTCTGGTGATATTGGCCAAAAAAATCAGGCAATAATTCGTGATCCTGAACTTCCCGACTATGCTGATATATTGCTTATAGAATCAACCTATGGTGACAGACTTCATAAAAGCAAAGAAGATACCTATAATGAATTAAAAAAAGTTATACTTGAATCATATAATAAACATGGTAATATAATTATTCCAGCATTTGCTATTGAACGTACCCAGGAATTATTATACACCATAGCACAGCTTGTGAAAAAGGGGGAAATCCCCCCAATACCTGTTTATTTAGATTCACCTTTAGCAACATCAGCTACTCATATTTTTTTGAATAACCAGGATTGTTTTGATGATGCTATAAATAACTTATTGCGTTCGGGCGATAGTCCTCTGGATTTTCCTAATCTTCATTTTGTTAAAACAGTGGAAGAGTCAAAATGGTTAAACAAGAATGCAAAAGGTGCCATAATCATATCTGCAAGTGGGATGTGTACTGCAGGGAGAGTAAAGCATCATCTGTTGAATAATTTATATAAACCCGAGTCAGCGGTTGTATTTGTTGGATATCAAGCAGAAGGTACTCTGGGAAGACGAATTGTTGACGGTGCACACATGGTCAAAATATATGGCGAAAATGTTGCTGTTAGAGCCAAAATTTATACTATTGGTGGATTTTCTGCTCATGCTGATAAAGAAGGACTGCTTGATTGGATGAGTACTATCAAAAATCCTAAATTAAAAGTCTTTGTTGTCCATGGCGAAGAAAATGCATCAGCATTGTTAGCGGAAGAAATACGTAACAGATTTGGCTATACAGTTTATGTGCCTCATTGGGGTGAGATAGTTGATCTTGAAACAATGAAATCAGAATATGCAAAATATAGTCCATTTGAAATTGCTGATAATGTTGAATCTGAGCTTGAGCATGTTGAAAAATTGGTGCAAACTTTAAAAGCACGATATAAAAAAGCAAAAGAAGAGGGCAGGCGCATCAACTGGAATCAAATTGAAAATGACATATCTGATATACGCGAGCTTGTATCAATGATTAACGATGAACTGTAGCGCATGCCCAATCTTTAATAACTATCACTCATAAACCTTTTCTTCAACCTGATCTGCACCAGGAGCATCCTGTTCAACATCTCGCAAATTTAATTTTGAGATTACCTTAAAGTATTCTTTATACCATTCATTCTGAATGATTAAATCCATAATCTCATTGGTACCAACCCATATCATGGATAACCTGATATCCCTTACAATACGTTCAAGTGGATAAACATTGGTATAGCCAATACCACCCATTACCTGCATGCAGTTATTGGCGATAGTCCATGCGGATTCGGTTACAAACTTTTTGGATTCGGACACCATCCTTCGCACTCTTCCTGGATGTACTTTGCCTGAATCAATAGCCAGCGCTGTACTGTATACCAGTGATCGGGTAGCATCCAGTAACATGACGCTATCTGCCACTTTAAAGCCAACTGCTTCAAAATATGCTATGGGTTGACCAAATGCTTTACGCATAGAGGTATATCGGGTTGCTATCTCAACTGCAGGGCGCACACTGCCAATAGTCATTGCAGCGGTACCTAAACGTTCGGGCAACATATTTCTGACAAAAACATCAAAACCACCATTAATACCATTCAAAGCATACCGTTCAGGGACTCGTACCTCGTTTAAAATTAAGCGACCAGCACCACCCCCACGAACTCCCATAAGTCCGTAGATATATTTTGTTTCAACACCTTTTGTTCGTGGCACCATAAAGCAGGTTAAACGCTGATGAGCCTTCCCTTCAGGATTGGTTACCGCGTATACCATAAACCAATCAGCACCTTCAGCTCCAACAATAAATCGTTTTTGACCGGTAATAATCCAATCACTGCCATCTTTCTTGGCAACTGTTGATGCTCCAAAAAAATCTGAACCGCCGCGTGGTTCTGTCAGGCATTCTGCAGCATAAACATCACCTTTTAATAACGGTACAACGATTTCCTGTTTTAATTCTTCGCTTCCAAATTCAACTATTGCTTCACACACTATATCAGCACCAACGCCCCATAAACAAGCTAATGAATAACTGGCAACGCCAATCTCTTCTGCAACAATACAATCATCTACCCAATTTAGTCCTCTGCCGCCATATTGTTCTGGCAATCGTATGCCCAGCAAATTCCTTTTTCCAGCCTCTTTTAAAAATTCTTTTGGGAAATGTATTTTTTCTGCATCCATGTCTAAAATCATTTCACGAGGTACCCATTTTGCAAAATCACGAGCTTCATCCCTCAACTTCAATTGTTCATCGTTCATGATATAATCAAACATATATGCCTCCTCACATATATATGGTATTCATTGCTACATTCATTTATCAGGTTCAGTTCATTATTGCGATAACAACTATCGATAACAATATATGCTGATAATTATGATGCTATTACTCAAAACTATATTCAACAATTTTTTGTACGATAGTTACCTATGAAATATAACATATTGTTATATTAGTGTTATAGCTGTTATACTGTCAATACAAATATCAAAAAAAATTTTTTATTGTCATAAAAAAGTAAATATGCATTAATAATCGCGTAACACAGTATACTACCTGTCTGCTAAATGTAAGATGCGAGACTATCATGGTATGTTTTCAGAGAAGTATAAAAACTTATATTTTTCACTATTTCTATGACATCGATGGTACTATAAAAAATGAGTATATGTTATGGCATTTAAAAAGATTGGCAAAAAGATTCAAATAGCTCGTGAAGAGAAGGGCATAACGCAGATTGAATTGTCAAAGATGCTTGGCATTACACAGGCTGCATTATCAAACTATGAATTAGGCAAACGCAGATTGTATTTACAGCAAATAGAAGAGATTGCAAAACATCTTGAAAAACCTGTATCGTATTTCCTTGATGAAGAATCTTCTTCAAACATTGATGATGAACTATCTGATATTACCATTAACTCTATCACTGATAAAATCAAAAATCTTACACATTATGAAATAAATGAACTAAATCAATTTATTGATTATTTGCTATGGAGAAGAAATCATGAGTAACGGGATATCAACTGATAATCTTGATGCATTAATAAATAATTGTATACAAACATTAAATATTAATAAAACAAAATTTGATAATTTACCCGATTATGAAAGGGCTTTGGCATATTATTCAATATACCATACTAATAAAATACATCTGCTGCTGGTAAGTAATACATACAAAGGTCTTGCTACAACATTTACTCAAACGGGAAAAGTATTTGAAGAACTTGCGTATCATTATTTTGATACTTTGCCAACCATGTTAACTACGATTCATTGTCTGGAATTAATAAAATCTATTGCGGATGATAATAAGAAAATATTTTTACTTAATCATATCATCGATGCAAAAAAGCCTTTTGCATTTTGTTTAACCGAAGAAAATGCTGGCTCGGATATTACAGCTATAACAACAGTTGCAACAAAAAATAATAACCAATATATTATTAATGGTACAAAGGACATTGTCATAAACAGCGGCATTGCATCGTTTTATATTGTTTTTGCACGGAGCGGTAAAAAGGGCAGGGCAGGTTTAAATGCATTTTTAATTCCGGAAAATGCTAAAGGATTATGCACAAACAAATTAATGTTAGATAGTTTTTATAATAGTGTGCTTGGAACGGTAACCCTGGAAAACGTAACTATAGATGAAGAGTATCAAATAGGAGAAGATGGAAGTGGTTATTTTTTGTTAACTGAAATGCTTGATAAGGGAAGGCCATTGGTAGCTGCTTGTTGTGTTGGTGGATCACAAAGAGCCTTTGATATAATATTAGAACATACAAAGAAACGAAAACAATTTTCAAAAACTCTTTACAATTTTCAGGGAATAAATTTTACAATTGCCGAATTTGAAACCCGTATCCATGCAGCACGATTATTATATCAGGATGCATGTAAAAAAATTGATAATGGTGAACCTTTTAGCAAAGAATCCTCTATAGCAAAATATTTTGCATCACGATTATTTTTAGATATTACAACTTTTGGTATGGATGTTTTAGGCTACCGTTCCATTTTCAATGCAAGCGAGATAAAACATCTTAACAACTGTGCGCATACCATGATGTTTATTGATGGCACGGAAAATGTCCAGAAAATGATCATTGCCTCGCTACTATAAATGTATTAATAGTTATCCTTAATTTTTATGTTTTGATAGTTGTCATATAAAAACAGATGTTTTATCAACTCATTCTTTCTGTTTATTAAATAGTTTATATATTCACTGTTGTTGTTTTCTTTTTTAAGCAGGTTTATATACTGCATAATAGCGATGGGTTGAATTCTCTTCCCATATTTATATTTTGATTCAGTGTCAGGAATGTTGATTATCATTACGGGAATTACTGTATAGTGGTGATTGTTTTCAGTATTCTTTGTTACAGTAAGCTGTACAATAATTGTTTCACGTGTACTGCATTCAACACTGCTTATGGCATCAATATGGACTGAAGACTGGTTGGCTATAAAATTACCAAGGCTGTAAAATATGGTACAAAAACGTCCATCATTTGTTTTAAACTGTTCAACAGGTTGAATCACATGCGGATGGTGTCCTATAACACAATCTACGCCTGCCTCACAATAGGTGTGTATAATATCCCTATCTTTTTTTGCAGGTTGTGTTTTATATTCTTCACCAATATGAGCCACCATTACAAGAAAATCACATTTTTGTTTAATACGAGCAATATCATTCAATACTTTGTTTATGCTATAAAAATCATTTATATAAATATCTTTTTTTAGTTTTCGTGATAGTTCATAGTTGAAAACTCCTGTATAGGCAATAATGCCTATTTTGATACTATCACCAACTACAATGCCATTTATTGAATCTTTTGTTGTGTTTATCAGTGTACCTGCACCAATATAATTAATATTTTTTGATTCAAGTATTTTTATGGTGGACAGTAAACCTTCGTATTGTTGATCAAGAATATGGTTATTTGCAAGTGTCACAATATTTATATGATTGCTCACAAATGCATCTAAAACTGCTGGAGTGCAATTGAATATAAAAGGTTTGCTTGTAAACGGTGGAGCAACGGGAAACTCCATATTTGTAACAACATAATCTGAATTTTCAAATTCTGGTTTTATATGTTCAAATAGTATATCAAAACCACCATTATTGATAGTTCGTTTTGTTTTTATATCAATAATATTATTTCTGAAAGCAAACGACTTTACAGGACCATGCATAATAACATCTCCTGTAAATGATACTGTTAACCCGGTGTTATTGTTTTTAGATTCTACCGTATTAAAACAGGAAATAACAAATATAAATATTATTGGGATTGCAATGCTTATTAATCTCATACTATATGATAGTCCCTATGGTTTATTGGCTCATTATAAAGTACATATCCATTATGCAATATCTTTTAAAAGATATTTTATACAGGTTTAAATTTGTCTATTCATTTATCGTAATCTAATAAAAATAGATACTGAACTTCCATTTGAACTTTCATTACTTCTGATAAGATATATTATGTCACATTAGAAATTGTATTCATAAAAACATTAAACACATTCCAATTACTCTATAATAGTAACTATCACCACCAAATGTAACAAACCGACAGCATACCGTGAACCTGCTCTCCGTATAATTTAAGTGTCATAGGTATCAACAGAAATAAATTTTTTGGCATTGATTGTAATGCTGCTGTTAATACGTTATTTACGAAAATATTCATAAGCAGTAACTATCGCATAAAAAATGAACATGATATACCATGAAACATGGAACCAGATAGTATAGTAGTTTAACCTTAATTAATATAAAGCTGCAGTATAATAGATTACATTGTCAAATGAATATTTGATGACCTCACCTTCAATGCACATTGCCTCTAAATGAGTGTATGTTTCTGAAAGTGAAAGATACATATCGAGCACTAAATTTATTCCCTTAAGACTTTTGAAAACCTTTCGTGCAAGCGAATAGACTGTGTAATCATTATTCAATAGTATGGAAAATATTCGTTGCTTCCGTAATTGGTATATCTTGTGATAGGTGTTGATTAACCTGTCAAGTTTTCCATCAAAGGGTTCACCGTGTGCAGGAAATGTTACACGGGGATGTAGCTTTGTAATTTTTTTCAATGCAGTATGAAAAATAGCATGACTCTGTGAAACGGGGAATGATGTATTTGGTTCAAAGCCCGCTAAAATAATAGGTTTTACTCCAGGAACAATATGATCTCCAGAAAATAGCAAACTCTCCTTTTCAATAAATAAACACATCTGCCCTTTTGAATGTCCTGGTGTTAAAATCAATTTTGCATTATAATCTCCTACTCGTAATGTATAAACTTCATCAATTATTTTATGGGTGATGGTAACGTTATGACCCATAGATTTAAATGCAACATCAAGGATTGCTAATGGCACAATCAACGCTTTTGGTACACCCATAGATTGCATAAATCGCAACATTACCAATGGATTGGCATAAACTCCTTTTTCTATCCGCATTGCGTCAGCATTATGGGCTATCACCTGAATATTATTATTGCTTCTTTTCACTATTGCATTTGCTGCACCATAATGATCCACATGACCATGTGATGGTATAATCTGATGAATATCCTTAAACTGCAATCCAATCTCATGCAAAGCTTTTTGCAATAATCTCCATGTCCATGATATTCCGGTATCAAAAAGGGTGTTTACTTCGCCTTTAAAACAATAAACATTAATGTAAGGTGGATTACCGGGAAGTGGCAGGGAAATTCTGTATATGGAATCATTAATCTGTGATATTTTATATGATAGTTTCAAATTTTACCATGTTTCCATCAAATAATAATCTTCACGCTGAAAAATCATTTTTGACTATTTATACTATTTATTTTATTATAATAAAAAGTACAAAATTTCCACTGTTTATACTAAGAGAAATACATCAAAAATTATTTATAAGTGGCATCATTATGTATTGAATAAAATAA
>Ga0209506_1000415_pt1 | contig 57513 bp, 51 predicted proteins | sample AD_JPNHG2_MetaG_FD_184409 | JGI IMG/M metagenome (GOLD analysis project Ga0209506, IMG submission 184409) | Active sludge microbial communities of municipal wastewater-treating anaerobic digesters from Japan - AD_JPNHG2_MetaG (SPAdes) (version 2) | ecosystem: Engineered > Bioreactor > Anaerobic...
CCACCCGTAGCCTTGCCAAGTGGAAATGATCGGTATGTCCGATTTGCGCATGAAATGGAATTCACCGCGAATGCCGTTTTCAAAAAGTGCTGTGTAGTGGCCGAAGTCGTCCGGAAAGTAAGCCGCAACCGGACTGACTGCATTAAGCCACGAGTGCTGCTCGAAGCTCTCAAATGAATCATCTTGAATGAACACCGCGAATTCGATATCAGAAAACGCGTCGCCCTCTCCGGTAGCAAATGAGCCGAACATCAAAGCTGCGATTATTCGTGCATCCTCATGACAAGCATCTCTGAAGCGTTCGATCATTTCCTGCTGAAGCATTAAAACCTCCGGGAAAAACTGTTTCTCATTCGCCCTGTTCAAAGAGTCAAAACTGCATCCGCGCACAGCCAGAAAAGCTTCTCGCGTATGGTGGTTCTTGATTGCCATGAACGCTCATCCCATTCCACACAGCTCAAATCGTCCCCGCCATATAATATCTGCCCTAAACTTACACCACGAAATTGCGCAACTGCCATCATGCCCGCGCTTTCCATTTCTACAGCAAGACAGCCTTCTTCTTTTCTCATGGCTATCCTATCCGGTGTCTCTCTGAAAGGCGCATCGGTCGTCCAAGTTTTACCGATATGATGCGGAATGTTCATATTACTCAAGGTGTTTGCAAGGGCCTTCACTCCCGCTTCGTGCGCAATCACTTCCCGGCTTGGCGGCAGATAATGATACGAAACGCCTTCGTCGCGGATTGCGCTGGATACAACCAGTAAACTACCAACCGCCATATGTTTATCAAGAACTCCACAACCTCCACAAACCATAAATTTCCGACAGCCATAAGCGATGACTTTTTCGAGCAGGCCCGCGGCCAGTGGCGCGCCAACACCTGGATGGAAAAATGCCAATCTCTGATCACAGTATTCAATTTCATAAATGGGATGAGGACCATCCTCCCAATAGTCTGTTACCAATACCTTTGCATTGTGTTCGATTACTACTTTATCGATCACTTCCCTGAAAAAACAGACTACACAATACTCAGGCATATCCAAAGGCGTAATGACCTTTGAAGGCTCGATAAAAGCAACACGGGTTGGATCATATTCCAGAATTGGAAATTTCATATTCATAAGTCCTGATGTCAGCCCAACGCCTAAAGTCAGCGGCGGCTATCAGCCGTCCGCTGGAGTGTGTGGTTAGAAATAGTCATTTTATTGTAGATAATATGGGTCTGAGGGTTTTCTCCAATCTTACCATCCTATCTATCATGTCCTCCTGTATTTTATCCCATAAATTCGTATCCTTGAGTCCGCCAATTTCACCTAAAGACTTTATTCGACAGACGCGGCGGCCTTCAACTTTGTCCCAAACTAGAGATTCTCCAAACTCTTTTTCAATCTTCTCTCGATCATTTAAGAATTTTTCAAAAATTTTATCTGTTTCCTCCTTTTTCTCTGGCCCTCGGTCTATAAAAAGCTCTGCGGTCCCCTTATCCATAGTGATAACGTAACTCCACCCTATGCCGGACTTACCAGCCCCGGCCGTGACCCAGTTATCTTTTCCAGGAGAAACATTAGAATGTAGATTTGTTTTTGCCTTTGCTTTATCCAATAGTTGCTTCCAAAACTCCAATCTCCTCAAATGCCTTTCTGCGAGGTGTTCTTTCTGCTCTCCAATTTGTTTTGCTTCCTCACTTGGCGCACATATTGCCGTAAAAAGAGGAGCTGGCTCCGACTCTCCAATCTTGTAAGCTTCCACTTTGACCAAGAAAAAAGATGTATCTGGTGGGGAAATTTCATTTAACCAATTTATTGCAGTCATATGTTCTGGCCTTGGGTCACTGGTTATCCAAATAGCTGTTTTTGCCTCTAGATTCGATAAGTATGTAATAAGCTTTCCTAAATGATCATGATCTGTCTTTTCTAGTTGATTTTCAATCACCACTGTCTCGCCATTTGGCCCTTCAGCGAAGATATCTGCGAAAAAAGCACCTGCGGATTTTTCCCTTTCCAACGGTGATAAAGCAAAGTTTAACTGCTCTGATAAAATGTCGAGATTGTTTTCAAGCCAAGTAGTAAAATCTTTGGCTTCCTTAACCCAAACCTTCCTTAGATCGACCTTTTTTAATCTGCCAACCATATGGGTTCCTCTCTTATCAGTTATCAGTATATTTATTTCTAACGCCCAAGATCACCTGCCGCCAGCGCGCAGCGGAGCTGCGGGATGGCGGTCAGGTGCAGCGCCCTGTTAGAGCACGCTACTAAGGATCCCCAGCGATGAACTTGAGAAAGGCATCTCCCAGACTCGTCGTGCGCTTAGCGGGTAATCCACTCCCGCTCATCGTCACATTTAGGCCGTCAGTATTAAGCAGACCGCGGGAATACAGATCCCTCCAAAGCTGTGTGTACAGGTCCTGGCGGCCACGGAGTTCGGGGATATTGTGCTCAAGGACACGCCCGAGTCCACCTATGCTCATGTTCGGAGGCGGCGTGGGCGCCTGGAAGATTTTGAGAATTCGTAGGTGTTGGTCGGTCAACGAATCTACGAAGCCTAAAAATAGATGTTGGACGGTTTCGTCAGGTGCCTGACCCTTTGCAATATTGAGGATGGCATTTCTCAGCGCGTCGAGCTTTGCTGCTTGATGGGTTCGTAGGGCGACTTGCGAGGCATGCATTACGGCGGTGACGAACTGTTCGTTACTTTGAAGTGACTCGAGATTTAGTCCTTTTTCTTCAAGCTCCTCCAGTTTCTCTCCTACCTGCTCCATCCAGCGCACGCGTCGCTTCTCCAGCGGTGGCTGGACGATGTTTTGGAACAGCTCTGCCGCAGGGCCACCAACTACAGGGATCGCTGACAAGCCTGCCTTCACCACAGCGTGGGCCGCATCTCCACCTGTCTTTTGGGGAACGGAGAGCTTATTCTCGGTCATTGGAATCTCCTTCGCGCTCTAAAAATGTTTATATGGTTTCTTCATAACACCTTTGGGTCGCGGCAACGCAGTACAACATCCCGCCTGCAATTCTCTCATAACACCTGCATTTACAGAAGATCAGGCCATGTTCTACACTGAACACGGGGGTATATATGGTTTCTATACAAGACACCTCCGCTTCTCCTCTTCAAATCGTCCATCGGACTTTTGACGCCCTTGCCGCCCTGGTTCAGGACATGGATGTAAATCATCGTAGTCTTGACGTCCTTGTGACCGAGAAGTGCCTGAACTGTCCTGATGTCGTAGCCCGATTCCAAGAGTTGCGTGGCGAAGAAGGACGGAATGTGTGTCAGGTGGCCCCTTTGGTCAAGTCGGCACCCTCACCCCTTACATACTTCTTCCAGAACCCCTCCCTCGCGTGGACTTCTCCACCTCCCTTTTGTTAAAGCACTCCTTTTGATATAATACAGAGAAAATTAATTAAACTAAACTAGGCAGTATGGGGCCCGAATGACTCCTCAGGCGATTGGTGATCTGATAAATTACAAGATTTGCTCATCCAGACATGGGGCGAGAAGGCAAGCGCCCGGCGTCAGTGATGGAAGACTGATGGCTATCTGTGGACGAAGTTGTGGCCTATCTCGGGATCAAGAGGGAAACGGTCTTTAAACGGATCTCTGAAAAGCGGATGCCTGCCCACCGGGTAGGTCGCCTTGGGAAATTCCGCAAGGATGAAGTGGTCGAGTAGGCGAAGGCAGGGTGAGGGCATGGTTACTTTGTTTAGTATTGCAACAAGGTAGACAAGAAATGACGGCCTCATGCGATTCGATACGTGAAGGATGTATCCTATCTGGCTCGCTCTTCAACGAGCCCATGCGTGTTGAAACTGCTAACAAAAGCAATGACGGAACTTGGACTGTCGGTCTTGTTGGCACGCGTACCGAACTGTTCCGAAGGGTTACGCTTTCAGATCATGACATTGAGAAGCTAACCATTCTTGACTCCGGTTTCACTTTTGATGGAGATGGTCACCTCCTTCGTTTGGGCCTCCAAGCATATTCGCTCGGCATCGCCTGGGAATTCGACCCCTATTTCGGCCTTTCAATTTCAAGAGTCGACCCGCTGCCTCATCAGCTCGAGGCCATTTACGACTACCTTCTGAAACTAGGGCGTGTCCGTTTCCTCCTTGCCGACGATGCCGGAGCCGGAAAAACCATCATGGCGGGGCTCCTCATCCGCGAGCTCCAGCTGCGCGGACTTGCGGAGAGGATTCTGATCGCCTGCCCAGCCAACCTGTCGTTCCAGTGGCAGAGGGAATTGAAAGAAAAGTTCGATGAGAGATTCCTCGTCCTGAAAGGCGGGGACATTCGTGAACAGTTTGGTGTCAACCAATGGCTAGAACAGAAAAAGGTCATCACTTCGCTCGACCTTGCCAAGCGGACAGAAATTCTGCCGGGATTGAAACAGGCACACTGGGATCTCATCATCGTAGACGAAGCCCACCGCATGTCCTGGACCCCCCCTGCCCGCAAAACAGCGCGCTATGCCCTCGGGGAACTCTTGCGAGATACTTCTGACAACATTCTTCTGCTGACAGCAACACCGCATAAAGGTGATCCGGCCAATTTTTCACTGTTCCTGCAATTGCTCGATTCGGATGCCTATGCCGATGTCCGCTCCATCCGTGAGGCCATGGAACGTCGTCGCGCTCCGTTTTATCTTCGTCGCACCAAAGAAGCGATGGTCTATTTCCCCGAACGGCAGGAAAACGGAACCTGGGTTGCAGAGAAGATCTTCACAAAACGGATCCCTCACACCGTTGATTTTCAGATCGATGGTGAGGAGTTTGATCTTTACAGAAATATTACCCGTTTCGTTAAACGTCAGAGTGCGAAAGCCGCGGCACAGGGTGATGATCCCCGCGCCCGGGCTGTCGGTTTTTTGATGTCCCTGTATCAGCGCAGGCTGGCCTCCAGCACCTACGCCATGCGGCGCAGCTTGGAAAACCGGGCGCGCAAGCTGGAAGACAATATCAAAAAAGCCCAGGCATTGGCCCGACAGGCTCCACCCGACCTTCCCGATCCGGAAGAGATCGAGGAGATGGAGGAAAATGAGCGTGAACGGCTGGAAGAGTTGCTTGAAGCCATAACGCTTGCAGGAAATGCCGAGCAGATCCGCGAGGAGATCGAGGAACTCCGTGAACTAGCCGAACAAGCCCAGGCCGTTGAAGGCTCAGGAACGGAGGCAAAACTGTCAAAACTGAAGAATCTGCTTCACCAGGAGGGGTTCTTTGAACATCCTGAACAGCGGTTGCTGCTCTTTACTGAGTTTAAGGATACCCTTGACTATCTTGTCCGAAACCTGAAGGATTGGGGCTTCAAAGTAGGCTGCATTCACGGCAGTATGAAACCGGGCTCCCGCGATGAGGAGGGCACACGTCTTTACTCGGAGCAGCAATTCCGTGAAGGCGCAATCCAGATTCTTGTTGCTACCGAGGCGGCCGGGGAAGGAATTAACCTACAGGTTTGTAATATCCTTTTTAATTACGACATCCCATGGAACCCGAATCGCCTTGAACAGCGAATGGGTCGCATCCACCGTTATGGCCAGCGGAAGGACTGCCTCATTTTTAACTTCGTGACCACAAACACCATTGAAGGTAGGGTTCTTCAACGGCTATTGGAAAAACTCCAGGAAATTCGCGACGCACTGGATGATGACGCTGTCTTTAATGTTGTCGGGGAAATACTTCCGTCCGCACACGTGGAGCGTGTATTGCGAGACTACTACTCTGGCAAACTTGGCGATGCCGATCTTGAAGAACGGCTCCTTGGAAATGTTGATGTTGAACGTTTTAAGGCAATATGCCAAAACGCGCTCGAAGGCCTTGCTTCCAAAAAACTGAATCTGGAGATGCTGATCGAACGCCGGGCCCAGGCTCAAGAACGCCGCGTCGTACCGGAAACGATCGCTCGTTTTATTCACGAGGCATCCGAATACGTTCCGCTCCAGTTAAGGATCATAGAGGGTATGGCCCATACCTTCGAGCCTGCCCGGACACCGCCTGTGCTTCAGCGCTACGAACGCGGGCCGGACTGGAAGCTTCCCCGTCTCGCGTCGAAGTATCCACGCTGCTCTACCGATCGCGAAGCTGCTGAAACCCATAACCTTGAATGGGTCACCCCCGGCCATCCGCTCTTCGAAGCCCTCCGCAGGCATGTCCATAACAAAGCGGCTGAAGTATTCGGAAAGGGATCGTGCTTCTATTCCCTGCAACACGAAAAACCTTCCCGTATCGATTTTTATCGAGCCCGTGTAGTAGACGGTCTCGGCCAAATCATACACGAGCGTCTTTTTGCAGTGGAACTTACCGGCGATGATGGGCCGAGGCTTCGTGAACCTAACATGCTGGGGAACTTTTCGCCCGCGGAATCTCCTGAACCGTTACCCGCTATTGCTGCCGAACCCGAGCAATCTGAGTGGTTGCATAGGATTGCACTCCAGCCGTTCCTTGAGGAAACACGGAAAGAGCGCCTGGAGGAGGTACAGCGCATTGCCGATCATGTGGAGCTCTCCTTGACCGAGTTGCTGCAGCGTGCGGATGAAGAAATAGGGAAGGCCCATGTAGATAAAGAGATGGGCATTGCCGGCGCGGATGGCCGTCTGGCCCAAGCCGAAAACCGTCACGAAGAAGTACGGGCCCGACGGGAACGGCGAAGACAGGAACTGGAGCAACAGCGGTCGTTATCCCTGCAGTCCGTGGAACGGATAGCGAGCGTCCTTGTCCTTCCGCACCCCGAGCAAGAGGCTTCTGATGTGCGTGGCATGCGCCCGAACCTGGAGACCGAGGCCATTGCCATGCGAGTGGTAATTGACCACGAAAAAGCCCGGGGACGCCAGGTCTACGACGTTCACGAAAAAAACCTGGGTTACGATGTAACCAGTCTGGACCTGAGCTCCGGCGAGTTGCGGCTCATAGAAGTTAAGGGCCTATCCGCAGCTTCCGGCACAATCCTGCTTACACCTAACGAAAGGCGCGTAGCCGAAGACCGCCGGGATTGCTACTGGCTCTATGTTGTAACCAATTGCGCCACCTGTCCAATTCTGCAGGAACCGATCAAAGACCCAGCCCGTTTCCCCTGGCAGGAGGTAACCAAGGTCGCCCACTACCGGCTTGAAATAAACGCAATGACGAAACCGATGAGGGTCAGGGAGGAACAACACCGTATGTCAAGAGGGATTAAGGATGAGGAAAAAGATGACTAACCGCAAGACCCTTTTTGTCAGCAGCGTCCAAAAGGAACTTAATGCTGAGCGGCGGGCCATCAAAAGCTTCTTGCAAAACGATCCTCTCTTTAGGCGCTTCTTCGATGTTTTCCTTTTTGAAGACCTGCCGGCAAGCGACCGCCGGACGGATGACGTGTACCTGGACGAGGTCGAAAATTGCGACTTATACGTCGGTCTCTTCGGTAACGAATACGGGTCGGAAGATGTCAAGGGCATCTCTCCTACGGAGCGAGAGTTCGACCTTGCAACCCAGAAAGGCAAACCACGCTTGATCTTTGTCAAGGGAGCGGATGACAAGGCGCGTCATCCCAAAATGACAAAACTGATTCGCAAGGCCGACTCCCAGCTCATTCGCCGTCGCATTACCGATTCAAATGATCTGACCGCTGCGCTGTATGCAGCCCTCGTTGAGTACATGGAACAGAGCGGGGACCTGCGCACCCTGCCGTTTGATGCCTCGGCCTGCCCCCGTGCAACCCTGAACGATTTGCCGCAGGAAAAGATCCAAACCTTTCTGGAAGTGGCCAGGCGGGAACGCAACTATCCCCTGCCTGTGAAAACCACAAGGGAGAAGACCTTGGCCCATCTCAACCTGCTGGACAACGGCAGCCCTACCCATGCGGCCGTGCTGTTGTTCGGCAAGGAGCCGCAGCGCTTTTTGCCGACCTCGGAAGTCAAATGCATGCACTTCCACGGTACCACCGTCAGCAAACCCATTCCTTCTTACCAGATCTATAAGGGGACGGTTTTCGAACTGGTGGATCAGGCTGCGGATTTCGTTCTTTCCAAAATCAACCGGCACATCGGCACCCGGGCGGAGAGCGTGCAGGCCCCGGCCACTTACGAACTTCCCAAGGAGGCCGTTACCGAGGCCATCGTCAACGCCGTTGCCCATCGCGACTACACTAGCAACGCCAGCGTGCAGGTCATGCTCTTTGCCGACCGGCTTGAAGTCTGGAATCCCGGCGAGCTTCCGCCTTCTCTTACACCGGAGCGCTTGCGGGAACCCCACGCCTCCATCCCGCGCAATCCGCTGATCGCCGAGCCCTTATACCTTGCCCGCTACATCGAAAAAGCCGGCAGCGGCACGCTGGATATGATCACCCGCTGCGGCGAGGCGGGACTTCCGTCCCCGGACTTCGAGGAACGGGCCGGGCAGTTCGTGACCACGATCTGGCGGGACTGGCTGACAGCGGAGGTTATATCTGGTTTTAACCTGAACGAGCGCCAGCAAAAAGCCATGGCATACCTCAAGGTTCATGGGAGGATTAACAATGCCCAATATCGTGATTTAACGGGAGTATCATCGAGAACAGCGCTGAGAGAACTTCGGCAACTCGCAGATATTGGTCTCCTCGTTAAGACGGGTGGAACCGGACAATCGGTACATTACGTGATTGCAAAATCGCAGCCAGTTATTGGCAAGCAAGAGGGGAACCGGTCATGAACCCGCCAAACTTGCCACGGATAGCAAGAACTAGATTCCGCCACGAACCCGCCAAACCCGCCACTATTTTCAGAGTAGGCAATACAAAGTGGCTCCAAAGGGGCCAAAGGTGTCATGGCCGGGAAGGGCTCATGGAAAAGATGGCCGAATAGGCTGCAAATAAGCAATTAGGGGATGTCGGGAAACAGGACACAAACCGGACATGTTCCCATTTAGGCTGGTTTATTTTGAGCTGGGGGGCGATAAGATGAAGAATGTTTCAAATACTGGGATTGCCTACGACAGCCTATATGTCAGGCCGGGCATGGTACGGGAAGGGCTTCGGCGGGCAGGATAGTCGGTACAAGGTTAAGATGGGAGGGTGTGCAATGACCTACACCATCTGCGTTTTGGCCGGTCTAGTAATTGGTGTCCTTGCAACCTGGCTGATCGCGTCCGCGCGCATCACGAAATCCTTCACGTTCAAGATGGAGGAGTCCGAGCGCCGGGCAAACCTGGCCGAGGGCCGCGCCTCTGGGCTGGAAGCCACCGTTACCGAACTTCGTGGGCAGAGTCAGAAGGCCTTTGAGGATTTCACGAAACTGCGGGACCAGTTAGGCAACGAGTACTGCGCGCGGGTAAAGGCCGAGACCCGATTGGCAGAAACCGTCCAGCGTCTTGAGGAGGAAAGGATACTTCTAGATGACGCGAAGGCCAAGCTCACGGACACATTCAAGGCGCTCGCTGGGGACACGCTCAATAACAACACGGACGCATTTCTGAAGCTGGCCAAGGAGACGCTCGACAAGGTTCTCACGGACGCCAAGGGAGACCTCGGCAAACGCCAGGAAGCCATTCAGGGCATGGTCAAACCACTTGCGGAGTCTATTACAAAATTCGAGGAACATGTCCGCACGATTGAGAAGAATCGGCAGGAGGCGTACTCCGGCCTGACCGAGCACATGAAACTTCTGTCCACAGGCCAGCAGCAGCTTCAGAAAGAGACCGCGAATCTAGTCACGGCCCTGCGCAAGCCGCAGGTACGCGGCCGCTGGGGTGAGATGACCCTGCGCCGCGTGGTGGAGTTGGCCGGAATGTCCGAGCACTGCGACTTTGCAGAACAGGTCACCATCAATACCGAGGAAGGCCAACAGCGCCCCGACCTCGTAGTGCAACTGCCGGCCGAACGCGAAATCGTAGTGGATGCGAAGGTCCCCCTGGAAGCGTACCTCGACGCCGTAGCCAGCGAGTCGGAAGACACGCGCAAGAAGGCAATGGCGCGGCACGCGGATCAAGTACGAACTCACATGAACACCCTTGCGTCCAAAGCCTACTGGAGCCAGTTCTCCAAAGCCCCCGAGTTTGTCGTGATGTTCATCCCTGGCGAGTCCTTCTTCGGCGCAGCAGTAGATGCTGACCGCACCCTCATCGAGGACGGACTCGAACAGGGCGTGATTCTGGCGACCCCTACGACGCTTATTGCGCTCCTGCGGGCCGTAGCATACGGCTGGCGGCAGGAACTGGTGGCCAAGAATGCACAGGAAATAAGCGATCTCGGAAAACAACTGTATGAACGCATGAGGATTCTGGCTGAGCACATCGGCGACATCGGCAAGGGGCTTGAGAAAGCCAATTCGTCCTACAACAGCGCCGTGGGATCGATGGAAGCCAGGGTTCTGCCCGCTGCGCGAAGATTCAAGGACTTGGGGGCCGCAATCGGCAACGAGATTCCGCCTTTGTCACCCGTCGAGACAATGCCCCGCGCGCTCACCGCGCCGGAGGTGAAGGAGGATAAACCATGAAACTTATTCAACTAAAGGTCACGAGCTTCAGGAGCTATAAGGACGAGACCGTCATCGATCTTGATGATCTCGTGGTGTTCGTTGGCAAGAACGATTCCGGGAAGTCGTCAATCTTTGATGCACTTAACCTGTTTTTTGACGAGAAAGCTGCGCCGGACAAGGACGACTTGTGCGTCCACCAAGCGGATAGCGCCAACGCCAACATCCGCATTGCATGCGTGTTTACGGACTTGCCGCAGCAACTCGTGATTGATACTCAGCATCCGACAGACCTCGAGGCCGAGCACCTCTTGAACAGCAAAGGCCACTTGGAGATCGTCAAGGTCTACGACTGCAACCCCGCCAAACCCAAGTGCTCGGGGGTATATGCACGCGCCGCGCACCCGACGGCGGATAGTTACGCGGACGTTTTATCGCTGACCAACACGAAACTCAAGCAGCGTGCCAGCTCCCTCGGCGTTGACCTTAATGGCGTCAACCAGACGGTCAACACGGAATTGCGCCGCGCCATCTGGGCGCATGCCGGCGATCTGTAACTGCAGGAAGTGGACGTAGAACTCAAAGCAGAGGCAGCGAAGGCTATATGGGATCAACTCAAGAAGCACCTGCCTGTCTACGCAGTATTCAAATCTGATCGCCCCAGCACGGATCAGGACGCCGAAGCACAAGACCCTATGAAGGCTGCCGTTAAAGAAGCTATCAAGGCGCAGGAGGACACGCTCAACGAGATTGCGAATAAGGTCAAGGCAGAGGTGCAGGAAATCGCAAACCGAACTGTTGAGAAGATTCGCGAGATGAATCCGGAACTCGCTCAGCAGCTTACACCAAGGGTCTCAAACAAGAACTGGGATAGCCTCTTTTCAGTCAATCTTACCGGAGACGAGGATATTCCGATCAACAAGAGAGGAAGTGGTACGCGCCGACTTGTCCTTCTCAACTTCTTTCGCGCAAAGGCTGAGAAGGAGGCTGAGGAACAGAGCACGGGACTTATCTATGCGATTGAGGAACCAGAGACCAGCCAACATCCACACAATCAAGTGATGCTGGTCAAGGCTCTCGAAGACCTAGCCCATCGTCCGGGCTGTCAGGTGTTTCTAACGACGCATACGCCGATGCTGGCGCGATGGTTCAGCCAACGCTCTTTACGACTTGTCACCCAGGCGAATGGCATGACCTTTGTTCGCCACGGGAAAGAGGAGGAAACAATCAAAGAAATCGTGACCTCGCTCGGTGTCCTGCCTGATCACAATATCAAGGTCTTCTTAGGCGTCGAGGGACGGAATGACATCAACTTCCTACGCATCATCTCGAAGATGCTGCATGACGCTGTGGAAGATGTTCCTGACCTCGGCGACGCCGAGGACTCTGGGCACCTTGTTTTCGTGCCTCTGGGCGGAAGCAGCCTCGACTTATGGGTTTCGAGGCTCGAAGGATTTGATCGCCCTGAGTTTTACCTGTTTGACCGTGATACCGAACCGTCAAAAAATCCACATTACCAGGATCAAGCGGATGAGATCAACAAAAGGCCTAAGTGCAAGGCATGGCATACTAAGAAGCGCACTTTGGAAAACTACATTTACAAGGACTTGATGATTGATGAGTATCCCAAATACGCGGGTACTGGCGACGATTTTGAGGATGTGCCAACCCTTTTTGCCCAAGCAGTTCACGAAGAAAGCGCCAGTGAAGAAACATGGGCAAACATTCAGAACGACCTGAAGAAACTGGGCAAGAAGATCTCCAACGCGAAAAGACGCCTTTGTTCTGAGTTCGCGGAGAAGATGACTCCAGACTTCTTGAGGGAGGTTGACCCCGACGGCGAAGTGCGCGGCTGGCTCAGGGAAGTCGGAACAGCACTCAACGCAGGTGGAGTACCAGGACAAGGGAGGGCCTCATGATTCCAAAAGACTGCAAACGATTGGCTGAGGTGGACTTCCCCATTGCCGTGGTTTCAAAGCACTCGGCGCGGGAGAAATCCATCCGGCACGGCCACCCCTCGACGCTTCATCTCTGGTGGGCTCGACGTCCGCTTGCGTCCTGCCGGGCGATGCTCATGGCGCTCCTTCTGCCCGACCCCTGCGATCCACTTTGTCCTGATGAGTTCAAAACAAGGGCTAAGGAATTGTTACTTCACATGCCCGGCTGGAACACCCCTCGCATGATCGAACAGGTGAAATCCGAAAAGGGGCTGCGCAAAGCGCTTCTTTCTTTTATCGGGGATTTTGCCGATTGGGATAACTCGGCGAACGACTATTTTTTGAGCACTGCCCGCGATCTGGTAAAGGCCGCCCATCCCGAGGAAACACCGCTGGTGGTAGACCCATTTGCCGGCGGCGGGTCGATCCCACTTGAGGCTTTGCGGATAGGGTGCGAAGCCTTTGCCAGCGACCTCAACCCGGTGGCCTGTCTAATTCTCAAGGTTATGCTTGAAGATATCCCTCGCCATGGTCCTGAACTTGCCGAGGAACTGAGACGAGTCGGGGGAGAAATCAAGAAACAGGCAGAAAAGGAACTGGCCGAGTTTTACCCGAAAGATGAGGACGGGGCCGTGCCCATCGCCTATCTTTGGGCACGAACGGTGAGATGTGAGTCCCCCAATTGTGGAGCTGAGATTCCGCTGATGCGGTCATTCTGGCTCTGTAAAAAACCGAACCGGAAAAAAGCACTTCAATTAAGAGTTGTAAAGGCGGAGGGAAGGCCGCCAAGCGTCGAATTCGAGATATTCGAGCCGAAAACAGATAAAGATGTACATGGAGGGACAGTAACCCGGGCCAGGGCCACCTGCCCGTGCTGCAATACGGTTTTGCCGCCGGAACGTGTGCGGGCGCAGCTTTCCAGCCAGCGAGGCGGGGCTGACGTGATATTTGATAACGACGGTAAGCGTATCGGCGGTGCTCGTATGCTGGCCGTTGTAACGTTGTCTCCCGGTATCCAGGGACGCAACTATCGGCTGCCTACGGAACGAGACTACGAAGCTGTATGGAAGGCACAGAAGCGGCTTAAAGCGATTCTAGACGAGTGGGAAAAGGGCGGTAGAAAGGGGCTTTGTCCGGTGCCGGATGAACCTACTCCTGCCGGTGGTGGATCCGGAGCAGGTCGAGCCTTTTCTCTGTGGAAATATGGGATGATGGTTTTTGGCGATCTTTTCACTGCACGACAGAAAATAGCTCTTTCGGTCTTTGGGAAGAACATTACCGGGCTTCCGATTTCACGACCGTTGGCTCTTGCACTAGGAAAATTGGTTGACCTCGCGAATGCGTTTTGCCCATGGGAACCAATTGCTGAGTGCCCACGGAATGTTCTTTCAAATGGCAGTATCAAGACATCTTGGAGTTTTGCAGAGGGGGTCACTATTTCGGAGTCGAGTGGTGGTTTTGCCACATGCATTGATAACTTGACTAGCGGACTGCTTTCGATAGGAAGAGTAGAAAAACATTCAAGGCCTGAGGTCGCCACTGCGCAAGACTCGCCGTTGCCCTCAGAGTCAACACATGTATGGTTCACAGATCCTCCTTACTACGACGCTATACCGTATTCTGATTTGTCAGACACCTTTTTTGTATGGGATCGAAGAGCCTTGGTGGGCGAATCCTTTCTTCGAGATCCATTTGATGTGTCTAATCCACTAACGCCAAAGAATGAGGAAGCAGTGCTAGACGAGGGGCGCAGAGTAAACGACAAGCCAAAGGATAAAGCGTTCTTCGAATATGCGATGGGACTTGCCTTCGCCGAAGGTCGCCGCGTGCTGCACGAAGACGGGATTGGCTCGGTCGTCTTTGCTCATAAGACCACCGAGGGGTGGGAAGCCCTTCTTTCTGGCATGATCACTGGTGAGTGGGTAATCACTGCCTCTTGGCCTATTGCGACCGAACAGGCTCACAGATTGCGCGCCCGAGACTCCGCCGCTCTCGCCACCAGCGTCCACCTCGTCTGTCGCCCGCGCCCCGAAGATGCACCGGTGGGCGACTGGGGTACAGTTCTACGGGAACTGCCCAAACGCGTCGGCGACTGGATGGAACGCCTCCAGAGTGAAGGTATTCGCGGCGCGGATCTGGTCTTTGCTTGCATCGGTCCTGCATTGGAGATATTCAGCCGCTACAGCAGGGTTGAAACCGCTGACGGCAGCGAAGTCAAGCTGGCCGAATACCTGGAAAAGGTCTGGGAGGTTGTTGGACGAACGGCCCTTGAGCAAATCCTTGGAACCGATGAGGCCCGTGCTCGAAATGGGATGGCGGGAGTCCTGGAAGAGGATGCGCGTTTAACTGCGCTTTTCCTCTGGACGCTTCAAAGTACCAATGGCCAAAACGGCACAGGCTCCAGTGTCGCACACGATGTTGATCCCGGAGAGGATTCGGAAGTTGATGATGATGAAGAAGAGACCCCGAAGGGTAAGGCCAAAGGCTACAGCCTTGTCTTCGACGTGGTCCGCCGTTTTGCCCAGCCTTTGGGCATTGCCCTTCCCAAGTGGGAGGGACGGATCATAGAGACGAAAAAAGGCGTAGTTCGGCTCATGGCGGTCTCAGAACGGTCCAGGCAGCTTTTCGGCGATGATGGCACCGAAGCTGTCGTGGATTTGATCGATCACTATTCCCATGAGAAGGACCAACAACTGCTCCTCCCTGAATTCGAAAAGAAACAGGCTCCCAGGATTCGTGACCGTCGTAAAGCAACCCTGGGTGCCTCGGCCCTTGAGGGTGGTGTGATGCGGGAAGCCACCACACTCGACCGGGTTCATGCAGCGATGCTGCTTCAGGCGAGCGGGCAGGCAAATGCTTTGCGTATTCTCATCAAGGCTGAGCAGGAACGCGGTCCCGATTTTCTGCGACTGGCCAATGCACTGTCGGCCCTTTATCCTGCAGGAAGTGAAGAAAAACGATTACTGGATGCAATGCTTCTGGCTGCGCCGAGGTAAACATGCACCACGGAAACACAAATTACACAAAGAGGATTTTATGATTTCTCTTGGTTCTCCGCCCCTCTTTGCTGATAGGGAGGCTTTTTGATGGAACCATGGTACAGAATTGCAACGCCCCGTAAGGAAGTTCGCCAAGGCCGCTCCTTCAACCCGGATGAATTTGCCATCCACCTTGAGCAGGTCATTGCCGGGACCGCCCCTGAAGATTACCGGGAACCGGAAAAATTCTTCAGCCGCACTTGCTTTACGCGGGCACTCCGAGAACACGCCGGCATGGTGCTGCGCCGGCTCGCAGGCGAGACGGTGAACACCGCACCGGTTATGACCCTGATCACACAATTTGGCGGCGGTAAAACCCACACACTCACAGCACTTTATCACCTGGCAACCAATGGGAAGAAAGCGGAGGAATACCCTGGAGTAAGGGCTCTGCTTTCGGAAGTGTGCCTCAAAACCGTGCCGGAGGCGCGTGTAGCCGTCTTTGTGGGCAACGCCTGGGACCCCCAGGATGGTCGTGAAACACCCTGGATCGATGTGGCCCGGCAACTTGCCGGGAATGAGGGGGTCCGGGAACTGGGGGACATGGCCAAAACGACGGCGCCCGGAACAGAAGCCCTTACCCGTGTTTTTAAAGCGGCGGACAGACCTGTGCTCCTTCTTTTCGACGAGGTTTTGAACTTTTTAAATCGACATCGAAGCATGGCGGATCAGTTCCATGCCTTCATTCAGAACCTGACGGTGGCAACCACCGGCACCACACAGGGCACGGCGGTGATCAGCCTGCCGCGCAGCCAGGTCGAGATGACCGACTGGGATATGCAGTGGCAGGATAAGATAACAAAGGTTGTCCGCCGGGTGGCGAAGGACCTCATCGCCAACGATGAAACCGAGATCAGCGAAGTGGTTCGCCGTCGACTATTTGAGGAGATCGGTAGCGAACGTGTAAGGAAATCGGTTTGCAAAACATACGCAGACTGGTGTTTTGAACGTCGCGCCCAACTACCTCCGGAATGGACGGCCGTGGATAGCGCTACAAAAGAAGTCAAAGCGAGAGAATATCTGCGCAGTCGGTTTGAGGTGTGCTACCCCTTCCATCCGGCAACCCTTTCGGTTTTCCAGCGTAAATGGCAGGCTCTTCCGCAGTATCAGCAAACCCGCGGGACTCTCGCAATGTTTGCGCAATGGATCTCTTGGGCATATCGTACTGGGTTCACTGAAGCCCGGCGAGAACCGCTGATAACCCTGGGGTCAGCGCCCCTGGAAGTCCCCGAGTTCCGAAGCGTTGTGCTCGGACAATTGGGCGAATCCCGGCTGGTGGCTGCCATCGATTCTGACATTTCTGGAACACACTCTCACGCCAGGGCTCTGGATACGGATACAAAGGGTGCTTTACGGAACATTCATCGGCGCGTGGCAACTACCATTCTGTTTGAATCCTCCGGTGGGCAGATTGATAAGGTGGCGTATCTGCCGGAACTGAGGTTTGCCCTGGGGGAGCCGGAAGTCGATACGACATCAGTGGACATGGCAGCCTTCAGTCTTGAAGACAAATCTTACTTTTTCCGTCGGGTCGGTTCGGACGGCTTCAAGATCAGCCACCAAGCCACCATGAAAAAGGTGGTGAACGATCGCAGGGCCTCATTGGACGAAGAAACTGAAATCAAGCCTGCCATGCGGCTGCTAGTTCAAAAAGAGTTTGACCGGGGGGTTGGCCTTCCGATTGTGCCCTTCCCGGCCGATGGGGCCTCCGTACAGGACACGCCGAAACTCACACTGGTTGTGGTCGAACCGGAATCTGAATGGTCGGGTGCCGGCCCACTGCAATTGAAGATTTCGGAATGGACCCGGCAGCGCGGGAAGTCGCCGAGGCTCTACCCGGGATCGCTCGTATGGTGCGTAAAGAAGCCTGGGGGTGATCTCAGGGAAAAAGTGGAGTTGTGGCTCGCCTGGAAGCGGGTAGCCAAGGAAATCGCAGAGGGAACCCTCGGCAGCGACTTCGACCGCAGTGATCGGGCCGAATTTCAGGCCAAGGTGTCTGATGCTGAAGAGGCCGCCAAGGACGAAGTCTGGGGAGGATACCGGTTTGTGGTTATTGCTGATCAACAGGAAGCGGGTGGTCTTAAGGTCATCGATCTTGGAGCAGGGCATTCAAGCAGTAGTGAAACCCTTTGCGGGCGCGTGATCACAGCACTGAAATCCCAAGCCCTGCTAAATGAATCCGTCGGCGCCGGCTACATCGAGAGGAACTGGCCTCCAGCATTAAGGGAATCAGGGGCCTGGCCACTTTCAAGCCTCAGGCAAAGCTTCCTGAATGGATCGCTAACCCGCCTACTTGATCCAGATGCGATCCTTAAAAGCAGAATTGTCGAGTTCGTTACAAGGGGTGACTTCGGATTAGCTTCTGGCCTGAAATCCAATGGCACCTATGAACGTGTGCTTTTTAAAGAGTTCACCGATCCAGCGGATGTCACTTTCGAATCCGAGGTCTTCTTGCTCTTAAAAGCCAAAGCAATTGAATTGAAGACGCCTTCAGAACCTGTCCCACCGGGTGACACTGAACCGAGTCCAACGCCAGTGCCAGTGTCGGAGCCTGGGCCCGGGCCAGAGCCAGAACCTGTACCAGGTCCTGGCACAAAGACATTGCGAATCCATGGGGATGTTCCGCCGGAAATCTGGAATCGCCTTGGGACCAAGTTCTTGACTAAGCTACGGAGTGGCAAAGACCTTAGAATTAGTATTGATTTTACGGTAACCATCGACGGGCAGTTCGAAAGAACATTTGAAGCTGACCTCAAGCAGATACTTGAAGACCTCGGCCTATCTGGGCGCTTGTATCTTGAATAGAACCCCGAGGCCGAGTGAAGGAAACGCAGTTTTTACCAATAAAGACAAGGCCCAAAAACTGGGCAAAGAATACTAATGGCTAACTCGACGAGGCTGGAACAACGTGTTCAGGCCCCATTACAGTTGGCGAAGCTGCGTTTTAAGCACCTACACGGAGTAGGGTTGGACTTATCGGGTGGCCATTGCCTCATGGTGACCTGGGACGAGAGGACCAGGGTCCCCAAAGAGACCGAGGATGAACCAACCCACTGCGCTACTGGTTCTCTGGAGAGGGCTGATCTTTGCGACAGGTTTGCGACGATGCTTCTTCCCAACTTGCGACAAACTAGCGACAAAACTGGCGACACTCCTTCAGGTCCCATGGACGGGAAATGGGCAAAAGCCACCCAGAGAGAATAGCAAGTCGGCAGGGGAAACCTCGAACCAGTAAAACCCAGGGATGACCGAGTGAGACGCGCGGAAGATCAAGGGCCGCCCTGGTTTTTCAAAGCGCCGTGGCGGCCCTGGAATGGCTTTGAGCCGGTAAAGGAGGCCTGACATGAACCCGGAAGAAGAAAAGGCGAAAGGTATTGACCGGTCCAGCAACGATCCTCTCCAGCGTGGACGCCCCAGTGATAACACCGCTGATGAGCCCCTCTTCAAATGGACCCACTTTTATGAGGCCTTTGCCGACAAACTCCTTACTTTTCGGGGCAGGCGGAAAGAGTTGGTCGCCGGGGTCCACGATATTACCTCAAATTTACAAGGCTTCGGCTACTTGCTAGACAGATCCTCCGATGGTTCTCAGTGGCCTCTAAAGGACATCTGCCCCTTCACTACAATAGGCCTCTTTAACCGTGTACGAGACGAGAATAAACGCAAAGCCATTGCGAGGGATCTGGCAACACTGCTTGGGGTGTCCGAGCCAGTTCCGACATCATTTGAGGGAATTCCAATCCTGAGTGCTTTGAAGTCTAGGTTTTTTGAGTACGAAGATAAACGGCGACCGGATGACATCGATGCCCTTTGGGAAATCTTCGACCGGGCGATCGCTTTCGCGGCGTCGGGCGGTCATCAGGAGCGTGAGGCATTTACGGCAGCCTTCGACGACGCAGCATCACGTTATCTCGTCGGGTGGAACCTCACCATGGGGCTGTACTGGATCCGTCCCTGGCATTTTCCGACCCTTGATTCATGGTCCCGGGATTACATCGGCAAGGTACTCAACATTCAGATTGGCAAAGGAGGCCCCAAGAAACGCTGTAGCGCCGCTGATTATCTCCAGTTGCGAGACACCCTTAAGGACCGATTCCAGGAAAAGACCTATCCCGTCCACTCCTTTCCCGAACTATCCCACGCCGCCTGGATCATCAAAGAAAGAAGTAAAAGAAGTAAACGTAGGCCAAGGGATATCATCGAACCGGACGCTCCGGATAAAGAAGCAATTGCACCGCCGGAAGAGGCGCCAGCTGCTCCCCCTATCAAGTCTTTCTCCATCGAAGACATCCTCGCCGACGGGTGCTTCATCGGCGGGGATAAACTTGCAAATATAATCGAGCGCCTAGAGACCAAGAAAAACCTGATCCTCCAGGGGCCTCCAGGCACTGGGAAGACCTGGCTGGCCAAACGTCTGGCCTTCGCCTTGGTGGGACAGCGTGACGATGGCAAGGTCCGGGCAGTGCAGTTTCACCCTAACCTTTCTTACGAGGATTTTGTTCGCGGCTGGCGGCCGGCGGGAGACGGCAGACTCACGCTGGTGGATGGCCCCTTCCTGGAGATGATCGAAGCGGCCAGGAAAGATCCGGGTTCAGGCTATGTCATCGTCATCGAGGAGATCAACCGCGGGAACCCGGCGCAGATCTTCGGCGAGATGCTGACCCTGCTCGAGGCGGACAAGAGGACGCCTACGGACGCCCTGGAGCTTACTTACAAACGTACTGAAGACGAGCGCGTTTTTATCCCGGCCAACCTTTACGTGATCGGCACGATGAACCTTGCCGACCGCTCCATCGCCCTGGTCGACCTGGCGTTGCGCCGCCGCTTCGCCTTCGTTGACCTGGAGCCCGTTTTCGGTGAACCCTGGCACGAATACGTTCGAACCGTATGCGGTGTTGAACGAGAGATCCTCCTGGAGATTGAGAAACGCCTAACCGATCTAAACGAATCCATTTCAGCCGACCCCGGCCTTGGCCCCCAATTCCGGGTGGGGCACAGCTACGTCACACCGTCCTTTGAAAAGCCCATCGATGACGGCTGGGAATGGTTCCGCCAGGTCGTCCACAGTGAAATTGGCCCGCTGCTCGATGAATACTGGTTTGACAACCCTGAGAAGTCCCGGGAGATGAAAGAACTCTTGCTGAAAGGATTATGACCGTGACGATCACAGCGGCCGACCCGATGAAAGGCACCCGCGAAGAGATCGGCCTTATCGGCCGCATCCCCGTGCGCAACCTTTGGCTTCTCATGCTTTATGCCTCGAATCTGTTCAGGGACCTCGAAATGGCGAGGGTCGCCGTGGAAGAAAACCCTGATGACATCCCTGACCTGGTTGCGGAAATGCTCTGCCATCGTGTCGAGCGACGTATCAAGCGCAACCTGAGTTATGGCTACCAGTGGAGGGAAGCGGTGCTTGGCCGCGTGCGAGGGCGCATCGACCTACTGCACACTGAAAGCCATCGGCTGCTGGAACGCGCAAAGGTCGCTTGCCGGTTCGACGAACTGACCATCAATACAGCCCGCAACCGCTATGTCAGGGCGGCCCTGGAAGAGATATCCAAGGTCCTTCGCACAAGGCCCCTGGCTCGACGTTGCCAGACGCTGGCTATGAGCTTGAGAAACATGGGCGTGACCGGAGAACGCCCGAGCCGAAGCGAGGTCTCCATCGACCGCTTCGGCAGGCACGACGCGGGTGACCGGCCCATGGTCGCCGCGGCTCACCTAGCCCTGAACCTTGCCCTGCCGACAGAAGCGGCGGGCACTAAACACCTGTCGTCACCGGAGAGGGAAATAACCTGGGTTCGGAGGCTCTTTGAAAAAGGGATCGCCGGCTTCTACGATGTGGTGCTTTCCAAAAAGGGGTGGCGCGTCGAGGCGGGACGAAAGATCGGCTGGCAGATCGAAAGCCAGAGTGAGGGCATAGACAGGATCCTCCCCTCGATGCAGACCGACATCGCCCTCGAACACCGTGGTGAGGGACGCCGCATCATCATCGATACGAAGTTCAACTCCCTGCTCACCAGCGGCTGGCATAAGGAAGAAACGCTGCGCAGCGGGTACATATACCAAGTCTACACCTATCTGAGGTCCCAGGAAGGCAGCGGCGACCCCCTTTGGGATGATGCCTCGGGCCTGCTCCTCCACCCCTCGGTGGGCGAAAATGTGAATGAATTCGTCGTCATCCAGAACCATGAGATCCGGTTCGCCACCGTGGACCTCGGCGCGACGGCGAGGGAGATCCGAGAGCAGCTCCTGCAGGCGGTGGGAGTGTCTTATGCAGATTGATCGAGCCCAGGGGTGCCTTCTTGGCCAGCTTGCCGGAGATGCCCTAGGCAGTCTCGTGGAGCTTCAAGCTGAATAACTCGGCGTCATCGATCAAGTCAAGTTCATCCATGACGATGCCGCCGGCTATGTCTCTGACGAGAAGGACGATGTGGCAGCCTGTATCGGTGCCACTTCGGTCGGCGGGAGAGTTGCCGGCACTATTGAGCTTCTGGCGCGGAGCCTGCGCACCGGAGGAATCATCCTCATCGGCGAGCCCTACTGGCGGCAGTTACCGCCAACGGAAGATGTTGCCAAGGAGTGTCTTGCCAACGCAATCTCCGACTTCCTCATGCTTCCAGAATTGCTCGCGTCTTTTGGCCGCCTGGGGTTCGGTTCAACAATGAGGGTTCGATGCGTTTTCGGAGATTACAAGAAACTCCAAGGCGGCCTGATCAACGCCAAAAAGCATTACATCGGACGCCCAAAAACAAGCAACCACTTGTTGGGCGGATTTCTTATTCTTTCATTTATCTGTCTTGTGAAAAAGAACTTGACCGATCGCGCTTTGCTTCGGTGAAAACGTTGCCTGCGACCAATCATCATTGGCAAGGCGCAACGACATCTCGCGGGCACGCATAGCACAGGAGAAATAAAGATTAGGTAACAATCCCGGGCGATACATGGCGTTAGGGAAGAAGGAGGTGAAATGAAGCATTCGATCCCTATAGGCATAACTGCCAAAGCCATAACCAAAGGGCTTCTCCATTAGCTCACTGTGGTTCATTGTGAACGCCAGCTTTGCGCCCTCAGAGTCCGAGTTAATTGTGATGGGAAAGGACTGCAAGAGGAAGAGGCCGTTGCCGTATAGGGGATGAGGCTCATAAGCTTTTACCTGGCATAGCGACGACTGATCACCGAACGGGAACTCAACGGTGAATCCCGCGCCGCCGCAGGTTGCGAGCAAGGAAGGGGGTCGATTCATATACTTATCTACCGTATCCTGAAACTCGGCTGGAGGCCATTGAGACGGACGCTTCCCAGCGGGGGCGATCGACCTTGCGGAGATCCCCGCTAACTTATGGGGCACAGGCCGCATTCCTCTACCTGGGGGTCCGCTCAACGCCGCTTTCGCGCCGAGCGTCTCTGTTAGGACTTTGGCTACGGTTCGCGCTTCATCGATCTGCAATGCGGCCGCTAAGCCGATGATCGGGTTCATCCACTGACTGATGCCATCGTAAACTCTTACAAGCGAGGCGAGGCTAACTATCTTCGTTTGAGCTTCATAAACCGGTCCGGACATGCTCGCCATCTGCATAGGGGTGGCGTTGAGGATCGCTATCTCGCGGTCACCCAGATCGAGAGACTGTAACAACTCGGTCCGAACCGAAATATGATAGCCCATCTGGCCGTCCGGCCCGGTTTCTTGACCTACCACCTCCACCGTTTGCGCGTTCTTGTCTGCCCACCATCGGAATCCCTTCGGCGTCCGCACTGACCACTCAGAGTCGACTTGCAAGTGTTCCCGGAAGAGCCACTCTATTGTTCTGTCACCCGTATTCATTAGTGCGTCCCTCCTAAAATTTATTTTACCTACCAGGCACGCAGGGAGCAGATTTTCTTCCAAGAAATTAAGCGCATGGCGATAACCTGGACATTGAACATAGAGTTGTCAGGCTGAAGTGGTTGTAAGGATTTTTCATTGGTGGGATTTTCGGTGCATCGAATTGTGCCAACACTCAGATCATCATCGATGAGGTATCAATGGGCGAAGAGATCGGAGAGGCTGGCATTCAGCTGTGAAAGGGCGATGTCGTTCACTTCTTTATTTTATGTCGAATGAACTATCGAATGGCCGCACAGGCAGTAGCTTCGGCGAACAACGAGTCTCCCGTCAGCTTGTGGGAAAGGGCAGGAAAAAAGTATCGCTTAACCCCTTATGAACGCGAGTTGGTAATGATATGAACCTGGCGGCTATAAGCGCGGCCCAAGTCGAAAGCTTGTATTCGCACTAGTGGATATCTTCCGTTCTTTTCTCCCTAGAATTTATGGAGTTAATCCCCATACGATGCAGCTTCCATGTTCTTGGTCCGTATGAGGTACTTTTCAATATATCGTTAAAAAAACAATAAAACAAGTTCCTTCAACCCTTTATGTTTCTGTTCTTCTCCACCAGAAACACTTATTGTTTGACCAACACAGGAAATAGTTGTAGAATTGCTTTTTAATATGACATGCATTGGCTGGCAGGGTGATAAATGCCAGGTCAAGTTCGGCTATTTCCTTAAAAGATACCCGCCGTAAGGAAGGGGAAACGTGAAGGACAGCAGGCATGGTAAGGACTTGCCCGACTCCAGAGGGCCTGTCACCCTAGGGATCAGCAGGAAGGAGCCGGATGAACCAAACAGGTCATTCCAGGCAAGCGTAACCAATCGTGGGGCGTCTCGAACCAGGGCTCCTAAAACAATACAGGGCGGAGCAACTGCGGTATGGTTGACGAACGTCGCATGCGAGGTCTCCCTGGAAACGAATCAAAAGGGGCGTTGCAGATCCAGGACAGCATAAAGGGGTGTCTTGTCTTTTCCCAGGACAGCGGGCCCGAAAACGGCGACAGCCTATTGCCGGAAGATGTTCAACCACTCATCTTCAGGCTCAATGCCGTGTGCCCTTATTACACGATGTTCCCACTGGACTTTCCGCTGCAATGCCTAGACAAGGCCGGCAAAAACGACTGGGTCCTTGATCCTTTCTGCGGCCGTGGGACAACGCTATTCGCCGCCCGCCTCCTAGGCCTCGGCTGTGTGGGCATCGATAGTAACCCTATCGCGGCAGCGGTAGCAGCGGCAAAATTGGTGCATACTACGCCTAATGCCGTTGTTGAAAGAGCGAGATCGATCCTGTCAGAGGCATCCGAACCGCTTTCCACCCCCTCCGGTGACTTCTGGGAGCTTTGCTACCACCCCGAAACATTGAGAGAGATATGCGTTCTTCGATCCGGACTGATAAAATCCTGTGAGACTGCGGAAGATGTCATGCTCCGCGCGTTGTTGTTGGGGATCCTCCACGGGCCTCGCCAACGCGGGTCGCCGACTTACCTTTCAAACCAAATGCCCCGCACCTACGCGACAAAACCTAGTGCCGCGGTTCGCTACTGGAAGCGCACCGATAATACGGCGCCGCCACGGGTTAACGTTCTGGACGCGGTAAAACGACGGGCGGGATATTCACTGCGAAAGCTCCCACCTCCTTCCGAAGGGGCCGTCTACTTCGGTGACGCGCGGGGCTCCGAAGGAATGGTCCCGCCATCCTATAGATTTAACTGGGTCGTGACATCCCCCCCTTATTTCGGCATGCGCACCTACCGCCCTGATCAGTGGCTCCGCAACTGGTTCCTGGGTGGCGCTGAAAGTGTTGATTATTCTCAGGAAGGCCAGATACCCCATTCTTCTTACAAGTATGCCGAGGGCTTGTCCAAAGTATGGAGATCCATTGCAAAGCGGTGCTCTCCCGGCGCCCGCCTTATCATCCGCTACGGCTACCTACCAAGCGTTCCTGTGGATGCCCGAGAAACGCTACGGGCTTCTTTGAAACTGGCTGGCTCAGGGTGGCGGATCCGGCGATGGGTCGAGGCGGGATCGGCGAATAACGGCAAGAGACAGTCTGAACAGTTTGGCCGCGTTATCCGAACGGCGGCGAGCGAGGTGGATGTCTATGCCAGGCTTGAAGTGTGATCATGTTTAATCCTGACGAACTCCCCGCTTTAAAACAAGCTATCCGTCAAGCGACCGTCCGTGATCGAAGGTTACTCGATGATCTTCGTTCGGAAGTCCGCGCCCTTGCCGGTGAGGTCAGGGCGATCAACCCTAGGACAACAGCTTCGGTATCTCTTGTAGCCAGCGACGGCGGGAACAATAAGCTTGTCTTTGACCCATTCCACGTCCAACTGGTACGGGTCGTGGATTCGTACGGAGAGCAACTCTGCCTTGACGCGGTGACACCGACGACAGACACCGACGAACTGAGTCGCGCCCAGTTCAACGGCGACGGGTCTCCTAGAACTCCTATGGGCCGTCTTATGGCGGATCTGAATGTTGGCACCTTGAACGACCTTAGCCCCATGATCCCAAGCGGAAGGAAAACGCGAGAGTCCCCCGATGAGGTGTCTCCTACATGGGTCCTTGTCTATCGTGATCTATGCGAGTGGGCCGCGCTTTATGAACGTATCTGTTACCGTAATTTTGCCACTGACACGCTGCTGGTCAGGGATGGCCTGCTTCGCAGCAAACTGTTTCAGGGAGAACTCTTCATCCAGTTCAGGAAACGGATAGAAAAGGCCATTGAGAGGATCAGGGAGGAAAATCAACGAAAGGTATACCTCGCGGGCATCGCGAAGCATAGCAAGGTTTTAGCTCGCTACAACCTAGCCATGGCCCTTGAAGAGACCTTTAAACAGGGATCGCCCCGTTATGTAAGAGTGCCGAGGGAACTGGAAGCCAAGGCCTATGTTTGGCCCGAGTATGCCCGTGGGTCTGAAGTGGAAGGGGGCGGCGGAGAAGCCCCCAAGTTCGTCGCCGGGGACATGTTCCTTGTGCGTTTCGGAGGGCGAAAGGGCGATCCGGTTTGGACGGTCGATATTTTGAGCAGTCAGTCCAAGCAGGCGGCGGAGGTATTCGGATACCTGCTGTCCGACGCCATCTACGGATTCCCCGTCCCCTTTTACCCGCGTTGTTTACAAAAAGCCCATGAATTTGCAGAGATAGTGGACTTCGATCTCACTATTCTTCAAGATGAGGTGCTTTCGGCCGTCCGCGGCTTGCTGGAAGAAAAAGAGATCTCCGGATTGGAGGCCTTGCGTCTTCAAAGCGATGTGTCGACAAGGAGGTACGAATGAAACTCTTTTCACGCGAAACGACGGTTGGGATATTCAGAGGTTTTAGTGAAGGCGGGCTGGAGTTTCACGCAGATATCGTGCTTCCCTACAAGAATGAGTTTCAGCGTGCTCCGATGCATGGACAATTCCTCATTGTTCAACTGGAAGACGAGAATGAAGCGGTCCTCGGCCGAATAACCTCGATATCATCCCAAGGGCGCCTTGCTTCTTCAGCGGGCGAGGATTACGGCATCCGGGCGGTCTCAGAAGAGCGGCCGATCCCCGAAGACCTCCGGGAACAGTACCTCAAGTACCTGGTGAAAATGCGAGTCCTGGGCGTGGTTCGTGTTGTCAACGGTGATCTCGTCTTTGCGGCCTCCCATCGCCGCCTGCCGCACGTCGGAAGTAAGGTGGCCTTTCTGACCGACGATATCTTACGTGAAGTAGCCGGGCACAACATTGAAGACGCGGCCGAAATAGGACATTTCGCACTCGGGGAATTCATCTTCGCTTCCGGCGACGACCGCCTGGTCCAGGCCCCTTGGATGCAGATAAAAAGCCCACTGGTGATCCCCAAATTCCACGTCCTCGACCTCGTCGCCAGGCGCACCCTTGTCTTCGCGAGGGCGGGTTTCGGAAAATCAAACCTTGTAAAACTCTTATTCGCCAACCTCTATCACGATACCCCGACGGTGGAAAAGCGTGGCGGGAAGCAAGTACCGGTAGGGACCGTTATCTTTGATCCCGACGGCGAGTACTTTTGGCCCGATGATAAAAACCGGCCCGGCCTGTGCGACGTGCCGGAATTGCAGGACAAAGTTGTTGTTTTTACACCGAAGGAAGGTCCCAGCCCTTTTTACCAGTCCTTCGTAGCCGGGGATATTCGGCTTGATATTCGTCGGTTGCGTCCGAGCGACGTCATTTCGATCGCCCTGTCACCGGAGAAGCAAGATCAGCAGAACGTCAGAAAGTTGAAAAGCATGAACGATGCCGACTGGCACCAACTCGTCGACCTGATCCACCGGGACGGGAACGCCGCCGACGGACAAACCGTCAAGGAGCTCCTCAGGCTCGAAGACGGTCAAGATGCCGAAATGGTGGCGGCGAGAGCCAACATGACCATCGTCGTCAAAATGCTGCACGACCCCAGCAGCCAAATGATGGACATGCTTATCGCAGCTCTCCGAGAGGGCAGAATATGCATTGTCGACGTGTCCCAGATGCGGGGTACGCCGGCCCTTGTTCTTTCCGGACTTATCCTGCGACGGATATTCGATCACAACCAGGAAGAATTCACAAAAGCACAGCCTGAGACCATCCCAGTCATTGCAGTCGTGGAAGAAGCCCAGGCGGTCCTCGGCAGCACGGGGAGTTCCGGAGAAGGACCCTACGTTACCTGGGTCAAGGAAGGCCGGAAATATGACCTGGGAGCCGTCCTGATCACCCAGCAACCGGGATCGATATCGAGTGAAATCTTGAGCCAGGGCGATAACTGGTTCGCCTTCCATCTGCTGTCGGCCGGCGATTTAAGAGCCGTTAAGAGCGCCAACGCTCACTTCAGCGATGATATTTTGTCATCCCTCCTGAACGAACCGATCCCCGGCCATGGTGTTTTTTGGAGCAGCGTCGGCGGGAAGAGTTACCCCATTCCGATACGAGTTCTGTCTTTTGAAGGTCGGTACAAAGCTCATGATCCGCAGTATAACAAGCCCAAAGCAGACACGGCCGCCGCGAAACTCCATCATCGGTTCAGTGACGCCTTGGACGCCGCGCAACGTTCGGTCACGGCTGATGCCACTCAACCTCCTACCCATACTGCTGTGTCCGGAACAGCCTTCGATGAACCTGAAGCAGATGAAAAACAGGACACCCTGGCCACCTACGAGAAGGCCTCTATTGAGGCATTCAAAAAGAACCGGATTTTTCTTAACCGACTGGAGAAGTATGGCGTTCCTTGGAGAGGTGTCCAGGAAGAATTAAAAAAATCCCTACCGGATGTTCTGTCGGATCGGGATAATATCGCTTACCACCTAGTCCCAAAAGCAATGACGGCGGTGTTCGGTGAGCAAGAAAAGAGTTGGAAGACGGAGAAGAGACCCCGAAAGAGTGGGTCAGGGTACACCACTTGGATCGTTATAATCGGCGAAAACGACAAAGGTAATAAATAGAACGTGAGGCCACTCTTGATGAAACGGCTATGCAACGATCTTCACCGCGTTTCACGGTGCTCCATTAAGCATGTGGGACGACCGAATTAAAAACCGCTAAGGAGGAGGCAATGGCAAAAAAATGGATCCATAGAGACCTTACTACCGAGGTTAAAGACATCCTGACCCATGCGGAGGCATATCACGCGTACTATTATGAATCAGAAAGGTTTACTGGCCCGTCTTTACATTTTCACTGCCGTGCAATTGAGGTCCAGCAATCAAACTGGCTGGATGCCCTGGAACTGGCCTATGCAGCGCTGGCATCGTGGGGAATGCACCGCATGGGAACGACCGGTTCAAAGATGCAATCTTATGAAAAATTTAACAGCACTATCCGTTCCGTCCAAGAGGAAATTGAGAAACTACGACAGAAGGCACCTCACGAATTGACACCATCCGATTGGTCCAGTCTGGAAAAAGTCTTCAAAACCATCGATGTAATGGAAAGCGGCACCAAACTTATCGGCAATTCAAAGGCCATGGCGCACATCCTCCCTCGTCTGGTAGCACCGATTGATAGAGAATATACTCTCAATTACTTGTTTGGGAATAATATGTTCCAAAACAACCTTGAACAAGAGTGGGGTTTAATGCATAAGATCCTGTCGGATTTCTATTACCCGGTTGCATCGGATGGATCTTTCCAGCGACTGACCAAAAGATGGATGGCTGATAAAAATTGCCCCTGGGACACTTCGGTCCTGAAAATAATTGACAACTTAGTGATCGGCGCGGAAAGAACTCATAGGGATGGTGTTCGGTAAAAAAGTAATTTCCACTGATCGCGAGAGGCTCTGTCAGAACATCGAGGCGCGGAGATCATCGAACGTGCGAAGGAACCAGCGAAGGACCAGGCGCTAGGACAAGTTGTCATCCATTTGCGACAAACTCACAACAGGACTTGCGACAACCCTACAGGCCCCACGGACGGTAAATGAGCAAAAGTCATCCATAGAGAATTGGTCGCAGGCAGGAGGAAACCTCGAACCAGTAAAACCCAGGGATGACCCAAGTGGGGGCGCAGCATGGCAGAAGCACGAAAAAATCGAAAACAGCTCCTGCAGGCCGTGGGAGTGTCTTATGCAGATTGATCGAGCCCAGGGGTGCCTTCTTGGCCAGCTTGCCGGAGATGCCCTAGGCAGCCTCGTGGAGTTCCGGACACCCGACGATATCAGGTGGGAATACCCAGGAGGCGTCCGTGAACTGGCCAATGGAGGAACTTGGGGAACTATCGCGGGGCAGCCGACCGACGATTCCGAGATGGCCCTTTCGCTGGCCCGCATGCTGGCGGAGCAAGCGGAACAAACCCAACTTCTTTAAAAAGGATTCGAAGCGACCGAGGGAAAGTACGTATCTTGCCACAGCGTGTTTGACTTAGGACACCTTTTTTACTTCATATTCCTTTATGCTGTCGAACGTTGAGTGCTTTCCACTCAAGCAGTGGCTGTGATCTTATGCGTCGCTGAAGAGACTCGTCAGCGGTCAAAAGCGTAGGGTCGATCACTCCCCGGTCAAGCAGTAGATCCAAAAAGTGGTGCTCAGAGTTCGTGAAGGGCAGCAAGGCCGTCAAGCTTTCCCGACATTCCCTCACAAGGCGTGCCCCGTATTCTGCTGATCTCGATGGGGTCTTTGCTGGATTGGTACGGAGCGTGGGAACCAATTGCTTGACCAATTCCATGGCTTCGAAATCCACATCGTCCACGGATATGGTCCTCCAATCCTTCCTGATCATAGCTCCATAGACCACAAATCCTATGCGAAGACGAGACAGATCGAGGTTGCCCATTCGGAGGATCCGATGGCTGTCGAACAGGTCTCGAGCCTGTCTGCGAGCAAATAACGCCGCGAGTTTCCCTGCAGCCAGTTCATGTTGATCCAGCAAGGGTATCCCCCTAGCCTGCCGGGTGCCGATGGGGTGAGAATCGCAGGTCGTAACAGGCCAAAGGGGTAAACGGAACATGTAATTGATATCCACTTCCAGGTTACCGCCCCTGCCGAGAGCGCTTTCATACCGCAATGACCACTTGCCCCCGGCGTGCTCAACAGGCATCCGCCTGACGATGAAGCCCTCCCGGGCGAAGACTGCATGGACAGCCTGCTCGACCTTGGGCCGTTCGGCAAGCATGCCGTCACGTTCTTCAATTCCTACGTAGTTCAGATCAATGTCGACGGAGAGCCGGGGAACATCAAAGACGAAAAGGTTCAAGGCTGTGCCGCCTTTGAGAACCAACTTATCTTTGAGAAATGGGTGGCTTCGCAAGGCCTCCAGTAATCCAAGCAGGTGGGCGACCTTTTCAAGCATTTCCGCCCTGAAACCAGTCTCTTCAGCCTCTATGGCGAGCATTTCCGGGGATATCTTCATAGAACCGCCTCCCACGCCCGCTCGACCACTTCCCTGGGGACCACCAGGTTCCATTCCGACAGGAGGAGGCCGGATGTCCGCCGGGATCGGTCCAGGTAATGCGGTTGCCGGGGCCGCAGAACCTGGAGCTCCTTGAGGTGGCGGTCCTCCACCATCAATGTTTCGCGGTGCTGTTCCAGAAAAAAGCCCACCTTCGCGGCGGTGGTAGCGTTCCCTAGAAGGAGCGCGTACTCAACAACCTTGTCGAGATCGAAGAATTCGACGGACTCCAGCGACCGCCAGATCTCCTCCCAACTTCCCGAAAGGCCGGGGCGATCCAGGACGTCCACCAATGTCCGCTCGAGGTTCGTGACCCGTAGCCTCATGCCGGCGCGCTCCGCGATCAAAATGTTTATAAACGCTTTCCCCTCGCGGAGGAGGGCTCGGGGGAACCGGGTCCCTTTGAAAACATGGGAGCGAAACGTCAGGGGCCCCGGCGGCTGGGATGTCGAGTACGTGAGGTGGGTATGAACAGAATAGGCCTTTCCATGGAACTCCAGCGCCGTATGGTGGGATAACACCGAATCCGGCGTCAGCTTCGAAGCGATGAGGAAAGGATCGACCGGATACGAACCGGCATCGGCCCCCGGCGGGACGACGGCATACAGCCCGCGCCGTATCCGAACGACCCGCCCAGCCTTCCGGTAGTACGCCAGTAGCGCCTCCCGCGCTCGACCGCCGACCCCACCGCGGGACAGCAAGTGTTCTGCCAGATCTTGCCCGGTGAAGACAGGGTGCTTTCGAAAAAACTCATCGTGCTTCATCTTCAGCTTCCTTGACTTTTTATAGGATAACCCATAGAAATACTATGGGTTCCATTAATAAATGTCAAGTTAAGCCTGCTTGAGTTGACAATTATAAGTAAAACCCATCTTGTGCTATGGGTTCCGCCCGTCCCTGTCGGGAACCCCAGCCGGGCCGGGCCCTACCGCTCCGACAGGCTGCCGAGGTGCTTGGAGAAGAAGCGCTCCATCGCGCGGTAGAAGTCGAAGCGGTTCTCCTCGTTGAGGAAGCCGTGGCCCTCGTTGTCCTTGACCATGTATTCCACGTCCACTCCCCTTTTCCGCAGGGCCTCCACGATCTGGTCCGATTCGGCCTTTTTCACCCTGGGGTCGTTGGCCCCCTGGGCAACGAAGAGGGGCGCCTTGATCCTGTCGGCGTGGAAGACCGGCGAGGCCGCCTCGAGGAGGTCCTTTTCCTTTTCGGGGTCGCCGATCTGCTCGTACATCATTTTGCGGCCCAGTTCCCAGTAGGGGGGGACCGTCTCGAGGAGGGTGAAGATGTTGGAGACCCCCACGTAGTCCACGCCGCAGGCGTAGAGGTCAGGCGTGAAGGCAAGGCCCGCCAGGACGGCGTATCCGCCGTAGGAGCCGCCGTAGATGCCCACCCTCTTCGGGTCGGCTATGCCCTGGTCAATGAGCCACTTGACCCCGTCGGTGATGTCGTCCTGCATCGCCCTCCCCCACTGTTTGAAGCCGGCCTCCCAGAAGGCGCGCCCGTAGCCGGTGGAGCCGCGGAAGTTCATCTGGAGCACCGCCAGCCCCCGGCTGGCCAGGAACTGGACCTGGCTGTCGTAACCCCAGGAGTCCCGCGCCCAGGGACCGCCGTGGGGGTTGATCACCACGGGGAGGTTCTTCCCGGCGCTGTGGGCCGGCAGGGTCAGGTAGCCGTGGATGGCCAGACCATCCCGGGCGGTGTACTGCACGGGCTTCATGGGGGCCAGCTCGTCCTCGTTGAGCCAGGGGCTCAGCTGGGCCAGTTCGCGGAAGTCCCCCGTCGCCCGGTCGTAGAAGTAGTAGGCCCCCTGGGTCCGGTCGCCCCCGGCGTGCACGAGGACCTTCTCCTCGTCCTTGCTCATGGAGGTCACCGTGACCTCCCTTCCAGGGAGGCGGGACTCCAGTTCCTCCTGGAGGTCGGCCCGCTCACGGTCGAAGAAGTGGTACCTCGCCCTGTCGGTGACGTAGGCCACGCCGGTGATGACCTTCCGCTTTTTCGACTGCATGAGGCCGTAGACGTCCACTTCGGGGTGCTCAAAGACCAGTTCCTCGCTGGCCGCCTTGGCGGGGTCGAAGACGTAGATGGCCGACTTGTCCCTGCCGAGGTTGGAGGAGACGTAGAGCTTTTTGTCGTCGAAGGTGAAGAAGAGGGGGTCGACGGTCTCCCGGAAGTCGGTGGTGAGGAGGGTCCTGAACTCGTCCTCCTCACGGTCCCTGTAGAGGAGGGACTGGTTCACGCCGTCGGTCCTGACGGCGGCCCGCAGTTTGCCCTCGTGGTCGGTCACCCAGCCTTCGATGTCTCCGGGGTTCTCCTGGACGAGGGTCAGTTCACCGGTGTCGATGTTCAGGCGGAAGACGTCGAAGACCCTCGGGTCCCGGCGGTTCATCCCGATGAGGACCTCGTCGTCGATCTCTTCCAGGGGGTCCACGATGGTGACCCGGACGCCCTCGAAGGGGGTGAGGTCCTTCGCCCCGGAGCCGCCGGCGTCGACGGCGAAGAGGTGGTAGTTCTCGTCCCCGCCGGAGTCCTGCAGGTAGAGGATGCGGTCGTTGCCGGACCAGAAGTAGCCCAGGATGTCCCTCTCCGTCGCCGAGGTGACCCGCACGGCCTCCTCCTCGCCGATCTTCTGGACGAAGATGTTGAGCCGCCGCTCCCAGGGCGCCCGCCAGGAGATCCGCGTCCCGTCGGGGGAGATCCGGAAGCCGCTTTTTTCCGGGTTCCTGAAGAAGTCCTCCATCGGAATGAGGCTCCCCTCACCGGCGAAGGACGGCCGCACGAGAAGAAGAACAGCCAGCAGGACCGTCGTCACGATAACCGTCAGTTTGATCATACCTTCATACCCCCATGACCTTGACGACCACGCGCTTCCTGCGGCGGCCGTCGAATTCCGCGTAAAAGCACTGCTCCCAGGGCCCAAGGTCGAGCTTGCCGCCCGTCACGGGCAGTATCGCCTGGTGGTGTACCAGGATGCGCTTGAGGTGGGCGTCGGCGTTGTCCTCGCCCGTGCGGTGGTGGGCGTAGGACGGGTCCTCGGGGGCGGTCTTCTCCAGCCACTCGAGGATGTCCCGGTGGAGCCCCGGCTCGTCGTCGTTCACGATGATGCCCGAGGTGATGTGCATGGCCGAAAGGAGCATCATCCCGTCGGTCACGCCGCTCCTCTCCAGGATGGCTTCCAGGTCCCCGGTGATCCGGACCAGCTCCTTCCTCTTCCTGGTCTCGAACCAGAGGTACTCCGTGTGGGTCTTCATTGAACGTCCCCTTTCGTCGGGCCTTGAAACGGGAATAGGATAACAGGAACGGGGGAAGAGAAAAAGCCGCCGAGAGGCCCCGGCGGACGGTGAACACAACCGGCGGAGACGGCGTCAGCGGGCGACGGGCGAAAACTAACCGAAGCCGGAGAAAGCGCGCGCCTTTTCGAGCAGGGCCAGGGCGTTGCCCCCCCTGATCCTTGACAGGGCTTCCTCGTCGAGGCCGGAGGCCAGGAACATCTTCTCGTACCGGTCGGCGCAGAGCAGGGGGAAGTCGCTCCCGTAGACGATCTTGCCGCCCGCCCCGGCCGCGACGGCGGCACGGAAGACCTCCGGACCGAAGAGGAAGGGCGCGGCGGCGGTGTCGTACCAGGCGTTCTCCAGGACCAGCTTCATGCACCGCATGGCCTCGTAGGCCCAGAGGCCCCCTCCCATGTGGGCGAAGAGGACCTGCACCTCAGGGTGGTTCTCGCAGAAGGCGGCGGCCTCCCGGGGGCCCATGCCGCCCTTGCCGGGGTAATCCCTCCCCACGGGCTCGGCCACGTGGAGCAGCAGGAAGAGGCCGTTCTCCTGGCAGGCCGCGGCCAGCCGCCAGGTCTCGCGGCTGTCGGAGATGTCAAAGACCTGCCCGTAAGGCAGGAGCTCGCCCACGCCGATGAAGCCCGCCTCGCGGCAGCGGACAATCTCGTTTTCAAAGTCCCGGGTGAGGGGGTTCACCACGGCCAGGCCCTGGATCTTTCCCGGGTATTTCTTCAGGGCCTCCATGACGTAGTCATTGCAGAGACGGCAAAGGCCCGGGTCGCGGAAGGCAACTCCCGTGACCCAGGCCTGGTCCAGCCCGTCGATCTCCATCCGGGCGACGACGTCCTCGACGGTCCCCCACTTGTGGGCCTTGCCGGCACAGAGAGTGCCGAAGTGGGGCTCCGTCTCGGCGATCTTCTTCCAGTTCTTCTCTATCTCGGGCGGATAAACGTGTACGTGCGCGTCGATATGCATGGTGCTATTTTACACCGTCGGGGCCGCGGATGGCCCATCCACCCTCAGGGTGTGGTTGCGCCTGGAGGGTTACTTTTGTTGGGCAGGCTTGGCGGGGCCATTTACCTTCCAGTAGACGACCCCGGGCTCGGATACAACTTCTTCACTCTCTGGGCCTTCTCCGCCTAGAGATTCGAGGCCAAAAAGGTACTGGAGGTCGTGGCTCACCACGCCTTCATCGGTATGGAGGAAGAGCGTCGCCTCGCGGTCGATGAGGGCACCGCCAAGGTGGGTTACCCCTTCCAGGTCCATCTTTTGGACGGCACCGGCCGTAGGGTCGACGACGTAGGTCCTGCTCCAGGCCCCCCGGTTTGACTGCTTGCCCTTGGTGAGCCAGCTCCTGGTGACGAGGATGATCTTCCCATCGTAAAAGACCGGGGAAGAGGTGGTGTAGGCCGTGTTCCAGTGGGGTCCCTGGTTTCCGCCAAAATCGAGGTTCTCGGGGTCGGGGGACCGCATGGCCAGGTAGGTGAAGTCCATGTAACTCGTGACCGGCAAAACCTGATTGGTCTTTCCCCACATGTTGCTGCCGAATTTCACCTCCGGGGACCCAGAAGGATATTGCTGTTCCAGCTTGGTCACATCGATCGTCACCAACCCGTAGTGGTCGGTGTTCCAAATATCGGCGGGGTTGCCGTTCTTCCCGAAGGCCGTCACAAGGGCCAGGATGCGGTGGGGCTCATCGTCCACCTCGAGGAAGGTGGCGTCGAAATCCTGGAGGGGCACGGCCAACTCCGCCCTTTGTCCGACCACGAGCGTGACAAGCAGTTTCGGCGCCGTGCCCGCCTGCAAGTTCCACTTATACAGGGTGCCGTTGGAAAGGAAAATATAGATCTCACCGAGGAGGGGCGTCCTCGGCCGGGTCCCGTCGGGGTAATCATCCTTCCACATCGAGACTGCCGCTATCCGGGAGGGGTTTATGACATCGTTGGGGCGGGATACGCCTTTGGGATCGGTAAAATATTCCACGTTCCCCAATATCTCCTTGTTTCTCAGTTTTCCCGTGGCAGGGTCGATATCGTAGAGGACGTACTTCTTGTCGGCGTTTATTCCCAGCAGGATGAGGTGCCAGACTCTCTCACCCAGTTCGTAGGTGTAACCCACGACAGGCCTGGAGATGGCCATCTGGAAACCCTCGTAGCCGGAATACCCGAAGGGAGGTTCCGGCACGAGGTCCCCGTCGACCCACATCAATTTTTTCGCCGAGTTGTCATTGTCCTTCCATTCGGCCAGGCTGACGGACCAGGCAGGCTTCGGGTCCACGGGGTCCGTCACGTCGAGGGCGTAAAAGCCGAAAAGGTGCCCCCTGGTGGTGCCAGAAACAGAACTGGAGAGGGATTCTTGAGGCTCCGGGTTCCAGGCTCCTTTGGGTTTGTATTCCAGCGCGCTTCCCTGGCCCATGGTCCCGAAGAGGAGTCTCTTCCAATCGCCGGGGCCTCCTCCACCCTCTATGTCGTGGATCAGGATCGGGCTGTCGAGGGCAACCAGGCGGGGCGGTTTCGTCGTGTTAGGGTCGGTCAACCAGTATTCGTGGTAGGGGGCGACAAGGAGCGCCGGTGAAGGGATGAAGGACCATAGTTCCCGGAAGGTCGAACCCATCCCCTGGCCCGAAACGGGATCCACCTCGTCGGCGGCGGCGAAGGCACGGACCCTGCCGTCGTTGGTCGAGAAGAAGGTGACGGCCCCGCCATAACTTTCGTATTTCCTCTTGAGGCCCTGCGAGAATTGCCTCCACCCTGTCATGGGTTCAAGCCAGATGTTGTCGTGCCAGACGACGACCGGGGCGGAGTGGCCCGCGTCGGCAATGTAAAGTGGGTCCTCCCCCTGGAGTACCCTGAAGTTCAACCCGGCCAGGTACTGGTGATCCCGCAGGAAGGACTTCCACGCGTTGTTCTCGTCGTCGGTGAACACCTGGTTCTCGCCGTCGAGGGGCCCGTTCTTTTCCTTGGCGTACCAGCGTTTCTCGTACCCGGGGATGACCGACGCAACCTGGAGGTCCTCCGGGGTCAGGCCCGCCAGGGTCTTCCTGCCGCCGGGCAGCCCGAGGTAGATCGGGACGCTCGACGGGATAACGGGTTTCCTGATGACCGCGGGCGGGGTACCTACGTCCATCAGTTCCATCTTGCTGCCCCAGGCCTCCGACGGGAGGGTCTCCGTTCCGAGGACGGTCATGGGCATCCTGTCTCCCCAGGCCATCATGGTTCGGCCTATCGAAAAGAAGGTCATGGGCTCCGTGGAATTGGCGTCCACGACGATCTCGATCTCATCATCGGCGCCGAATTTCAATTTCGGAGGCTCGGGGTAATAGGTTTTCACCGGCCAGAGGGGCCAATAGTAGTAGTCCAGAGCCCCAGCCCCCGGGGCGAAAGGCCCCAGCAGCAAAAGGGCGGCGAGGGCCAGCGCTGGGAGCCCTTTCATCTTGTTAATCATGGGTGACCACCACCATCGTCTCAATACTCAAGACCTTTTCTTTGCCGGTCCCCTTGGCGGCGGTAGCGGTGGAGCGGATCACGTAGTGGTGTCCCGAGAGGCGACCACCGCCTGGGCTGATGTTCCTGTTGGGGTCGATAACGTTGGAGTATCCGTACAGGAACTGACTGTCATCGACCTCTCCGCCCCCTGATCCGTCGATGAAGGGTACGCGCGGGGGGAGCGCTTCCCGTTGGGCCTGGCTAAGCTCTTCTTTCCCAGGTTGATTGGGGCTGAAACTCAAACCCTCAAGTCGATAGTTGCAATCCAGGATATCAACGGTGACTTCAACGCCGGGCAAACCATCGATCGGCATTTCTTGCAGGTCTTCGTCCAAAGGGAATTGAGAATCTTTTTTTATAGCCCTGATTTTGTCCAGGTTTCCTTCGTATTCTCGTTCTACTCGGTCCAGGTCTTTACGATTCTCCAAAATTGCCATTTTGCCCTGCTCTATCCCGGATTGGGCGGCATTATAAAGTTGCGAATCCGAAACAACATGGCTGGAAGTGGAGAACATATTTTCAACCACGTAAAGGGCCCCTCCGACCAGCACTGCCCCGACGAGCAGGAAGATCAGCGTCAAGGGCAGGGCCATGGCTTTCATTTTTCGAAAAGGGATCATTCCGGCCTCCAATTCCTGACCCTCCATCCCCTGGTCAAGGCGACCAGGTGGTATTTTCTCCATTCGTCGTCCCCCACCGCGCCCCAGTGAGGCACATCCGCAGGCGATACGAACCTCGAATATTTCTTGTTGCCCCTGGCGAGAACCGAGACGGCGAGCAGACCGTTTTTATCCAGCCTGAACCTGCAATCAAGGATCCCTTCTACAATGGGCTGCAGGCCGCTTTTTGTACTCGAAAGCGCGAGGTCCCTCGTTTTGAAGGAACTGCCCTCGACCTTGGCCTCCATGAACCTGACGTAGTGCAGTTCGTCGTTCACCCGTACGGGCCATGGCTTCATTTCACCCTGAGGGAGAGGGCGTGCCAGGATGGTGATGGCGGTCTTGCCGCCGGAAACAGGGGGGATGTCTTCTGTCACGAAAAAGGGCGCTGGAAGGGTAGGGAAGACGACCCAGCATTTTGTGACCCTCGCGTCGCCGCCCTCGATGAGCGCGGGCTTGTCCGAGATCTCCACTTTCTCGCCCTTAGACGGGGCGACCTGCTTGGATTCGATAGTGTATGCCCCGGCGGGCACGGCATAAGCGACCAGGAGTTCCTCGCATTCGCTGTACGGCTCCAAGGACCCGGGCGGTTCGGGCTTCTGGACGGGGCGCCGCCACCGCCTGTCCCTAATATCCTTGAAACCCTTGAAGTCCTGGTGTTCCCAAAGCCCATCAAAGACGGCCTCGAACTCATCGGCCGAAACGGGCATCCCCTGCCCGGCGTGGAGGACCCTTTTTTCCAGGTAGGTGAGGACCATCGTGGCCCGGTCCTTGGCCACGGTGATCTCGTTGGCCTGCTCGAAGTGCTTGATGTAGGTGTGGCCGAGCATCAGGACGCTCCCGCCCACGATCCCCAGGATCAGGACGGCAATGAGGATCTCCGTGAGGGTGAAACCCTTCAGCTTTTTCATATCCCTGCAACAGCTGGGTCTCATGCGCTTTTCACCTCAAAAAAGGTCATTCGAATTCCGGCTCCGCCACGACCCGCTCCAAAGTAACCTCCCTGCTTCCCAGCACCCCGTCCCACTGGACAACCACGGTGATCGTCCGGGTGGTTTTATCGAAGTCCGACAGGCAGTTGAATTTCCTGTCGTATTCCCCCGGTGGGTCGGGTTCGGCAGCCTCAGGGTCGCAGCCGCAATAGTGAGCCTCCAGGGTGTCCAGGGCCTCGACCCCCAGGCTCACGGCCTTTTCCTTGTCGATGGTGTGGGCCATCAGCATCGTCGTGGAGACGACGACCCCCGCCAGGGCCAGGAGGGCGATGGCGAGGACCACTATGGCGATGAGGACCTCCACGAGGGAGAACCCCCTTGTCCTTTTTGACCGGGTGATGGGTGTTTTTCTCATGAAATGATTGTAATACCTTTAAGAATTTTATGCCATAGCCAAGATATTAATCTTTTCATTTTCCTTCTTAAAAGAATTCATAAAGGTTCATGCACGAAAATGGGGGGCCTGCCCTGCAGGCCCCCCATTTCGATAAACCTCCGATTAAGGGCTCGGCTACTTGAGTTCCACCTCGGCGCCGGCTTCTTCGATCTTTTTCTTGATCTCCTCGGCTTCTTCCTTGGAGACGCCTTCCTTGACGGGCTTGGGGGCGCCGTCGACGAGGTCCTTGGCCTCCTTGAGGCCGAGGCCAGTCAGTTCGCGCACGACCTTGATGGTGGCGATCTTGTTCGTGCCGGTGTTCTTCAGGATGACGTCGAACTCGGTCTTCTCCTCCTCCACGGGGGCGGCGGCGCCGGGCATCGCACCCATCATGGGCATGGCCATGGCCGGGGCCGCGGCGGACACGCCGAACTTGTCCTCTAGTGCCTTCACCAGTTCGGAAAGTTCGAGAACGGTCATCCCCTCGATGGCGGCGAGGATGTCTTCCTTGGAGAGGGCCTTGCCAGCGGCCTTCTTCGCGGGCTTCTTCTCTTCCTTCACTTCTTCCTTCACTTCGGCCGCTTCGGCCGTTTTAGTGACTTTTTCTTCGCCTTCTGCTGCCTTTTTGGCTGCGGTCATTTCCTGTTCCTCCTTTTTCATCTACACCTGTCGGTATTTCAGGCGGCTTTTTCTTCTTTCTGTTCCTTTATCCTTTCCAGGCACGTCACGAGCCCGCGGGTGGTGCCGGAGAGCACCGTGACGAGGCCTCTCACGGGGCCGATCATGGTCCCCGCCAGCTGCGCCAGCAGGACCTCCCTCGAGGGCAGGTCCGCGAGGGCCCTGACCTGTTCCACGGAGAGGATGTCGTCCCCCAGGACGGCTCCCTTGATGACGAGGGCTTCGTTGCCCTTCTCCCTGGAGAAGTCCCTGATGACCTTGGCCACCGCCGCCGCGTCGGAATAGGCGATGGTGAACGAGTTGGGGCCGGTCATGAGCGAGTCGGGAACGGGAAGGGACTCCTCCCGGAGGGCTATCCCCATGAGGGTGTTCTTGGCCACGTTCATCTCGCCGCCGGCGCGGCGGATGGAGGCCCTGAGGGCCGTGATCTTGGCGACGTTGAGCCCCCTGTACTCGCATATGAAAACGGCCTCGGCTTCCTGCAGTTTTTCCCTGAGCGATTCAACCTGCTCGATCTTCAATTGCGAAGGCATTTATTCACCTCCTCGCATAAAAAACTCCCGGACCCTCCGGGCCCGGGAGACCTGGACACATGGCAGTGACACGGGTCAGGCTCTTCCAGACCTCGGCGGGCAAGTCATTAAGCGCTTCGTGCGCACCCGCTGTCTGCGGTCGATGGAACGGCAGAATTATAACAGTTTTCCCCGGGAAAAACCGGGGGCGCCTATTCGGCGGAGAGTTCTTTCACCGCGGCGTTGGGGTCCACCCTGAAGGAGGTCCCCATGGTAGATGTCACGGCCAGGCTCTTGATGTACTGCCCCTTGGCCGCGGCCGGCTTCGCCCTGACGATGGCCCTCAGGAGGGCCTTGCCGTTCTCGTAGAGGTTCTCGACGGGGAAACCCGCCTTGCCGAAGGAGTTGTGGATGATGCCGAACTTGTCGACCCGGAACTCGACCTTCCCGGCCTTGATCTCGCTGACGGCATGGCCCACACCGAAGGTGACGGTGCCCGTCTTGGCGCTGGGCATGAGCCCGCGGGGGCCGAGGATCTTGCCCAGTTTGCCCACGGACTTCATCATGTCCGGCGTGGCGATGACGGCGTCGAAGTCGAGCCAGCCGCCCTCGATCTTCTGGACCATGTCCTCTCCTCCGACGAGGTCGGCGCCGGCGTCCTGGGCCTCCTTGACCTTCTCCCCGCCGGCGATGACGAGCACCCGCTTGTCCACGCCTATCCCGTGGGGGAGCACGATGGTGCTGCGGACCTGCTGGTCGGCGTGCCGCGGGTCGACGCCTAGGCGGACGTGCATCTCCATGCTCTCGTCGAACTTCGCCGTGGCGTTCTCCCTGGCCAGCTCGATGGCCTCCTTCAGGCTGCCGAGCAGTTCCTTGGGCGCCTTTTCGGCGATGGCGCGGTACCTCTTGCTTCTCTTCTTCATGATGCTTTTTCCCTCCCCGTGGTATTGGCGAACCCCTTTACAGGGGCTCTCCCACCGGATACGCCGGTCAAAGCCGCCGGCGCTAGACCACCTCGATGCCCATCGATACGGCGGTGCCCTTGATCATCTCCATGGCGGCCTCCACGTCGTTGGCGTTGAGGTCGACCTTCTTCAGTTCGGCGATCTCCCGGACCTGGTCGAGGGTCACCTTGCCCACCTTGACCTTGTTGGGCTCGCCGGAGCCCTTTTCGAGCGAGGCGGCCTTCTTGAGAAGGACGCTCGCCGGGGGCGTCTTGAGGATGAAGGTGAAGCTCCTGTCGGCGTAGACCGTCAGGACCGCCGGGATGATCATCCCCGGCTGGTCGGCCGTCTTGGCGTTGAACTGCTTGCAGAACTCCATGATGTTAACGCCGTGCTGGCCCAGGGCCGGCCCCACGGGCGGGGCCGGTGTCGCCTTCCCCGCGGGCAGCTGCAGTTTGATCTGTGCTATTACTTTCTTTGCCATTTGCTGATTATCCCTCCTACATGGGCCCGGCAACGGCCGGGCGATAAAAAAGGCACCTTGGCCTAGATCTTTTCAAGGTCGGTGTAGTCGGCCTCCACCAGGGTGTCGCGGCCGAAGACGACGACGGAGAACTTGACCTTGCCCTTGTCCTCCAGGACCTCGGTGACGGGGCCCACCTGGCCCTCGAAGGGGCCCGCCTTGACCCGCACCACGTCGCCGGTTTTCAGGTCGATCTCGATCTTGGGCTTGATCTGTTCCTTGCCGATCTTGCTCATGATCTCGCTCACCTCGCGCTCGGTGAGCGGTATGGGGTAGCTCCCGGCCCCCACGAAACCTGTGACGCCGGGCGTGTGACGAACGACGTACCAGGACTGGTCGTCGAGGACCATGTCCACCAGGACGTAGCTGGGGAAGACCTTCCTCTTGGTGCGCTTGCTCTTGCCGTCCTTGACGGTGACCCTCTCCTCGATGGGCACGAGGACATGGAAGATCTTCTCGTCCATGCCCATCGTGGCGATGCGCTGCTGGAGGTTGGCCTTTACCCTGTTCTCGTACCCGGAATAGGTCTGGATTATGTACCAGTGTCTCTCTGCCTTGTCGATCATCACCTAAAAGGGGGCCCTACCCGGCCCCCTGTCCTCCCGAGGAAGTGTCTCCCGTCCTATTTTCCCCACCTACAAGCCAGGGTTCCCCTACCGGATGACCCTGGAGAAAACCGCCGTCAGGAGCACGTCGACGATCCCGAGGTAGGCCGCTACGAGAAGGGACACCGCGACGACGACCAGGGTCGAATACCATACCTGCTGGCGGCTTGGCCAGGTGACCCTTTTCAGTTCTGCTCTCGCCTCGCGGATGAAACTCTTCCACTTCATAAGAACCTCGGCCTCCCGGGTGCGAATATAATGGCAGGCCCGGCAGGACTCGAACCTGCAACCCCCGGTTTTGGAGACCGGTGCTCTGCCAATTGAGCCACGGACCTGCGCGCGAAAGGTATTCTACACTACTTCGTTTCCTTGTGCAAGGTATGGGCCTTGCACCACTTGCAGTACTTCATTTTCTCCAGCTTCTTCTGCTGCTTCTTCTTGTTGACGGTGGTCACGTAGTTGCGGCGCTTGCACTGGCTGCACTGGAGCCCGATCTGGTCTGCCATAAAATGTCGAACCTCTTCTCCCTTGTTGGATTGGATCAGCTTCCGATGATCTCGGTGACGACGCCGGCGCCGACGGTCCTGCCGCCCTCACGAACGGCAAAACGAAGACCCTGGTCCATGGCGATGGGCTGGATCAGCTTAACCTCGAAGGTCGCGTTGTCACCGGGCATCACCATCTCTACGCCCTCGGGCAGCTTGATGTCACCCGTCACGTCGGTCGTCCTGAAGTAGAACTGGGGCTTGTAACCGCTGAAAAACGGCGTGTGACGGCCGCCCTCTTCCTTCTTCAGTACGTAAACCTCGGACTTGAAGTGCTTGTGGGGCGTGATGCTGCCGGGCTTCGCAAGGACCTGGCCACGCTCCACGTCCTCCTTGCCCACGCCACGAAGGAGTACGCCCACGTTGTCGCCCGCTCGGGCGTCGTCGAGGATCTTCCGGAACATCTCCAGGGACGTGGCCACCGTCTTCTTGATGTCTTCCTGCATCCCTATAATGGCCACTTCGTCGCCGGCCTTGATGATCCCCCGCTCTACCCTGCCCGTAACAACAGTGCCACGGCCCGTTATGGTGAAGACGTCCTCGATGGGCATCAGGAAGGGCTTGTCCACTTCGCGGACCGGCTCGGGGATGAAGTTGTCGCAGGCATCCATCAGTTCCCAGATAGCTCCCGCCCACTGGCTGTCCCGGCCGAGGTCGTCGCTCTCAAGGGCCTTCAGCGCCGATCCCCGGATGATGGGCGTGTCGTCGCCGGGAAAGTCGTACTTGCCCAGGAGGTCGCGGATCTCCATCTCAACCAGGTCCAAAAGTTCAGGGTCGTCCACCATGTCAACCTTGTTCATGAACACCACCAGGGCCGGCACGTTGACCTGACGGGCAAGGAGCACGTGCTCCCGCGTCTGGGGCATCGGACCGTCCGCCGCAGAGACCACCAGGATCGCACCGTCCATCTGGGCCGCGCCGGTGATCATGTTCTTAATGTAGTCGGCGTGACCGGGGCAGTCGATGTGGGCGTAGTGGCGCTTCTCCGTCTGGTACTCCACGTGGGAGATGTTGATCGTGATGCCCCGCTCCCGCTCCTCGGGGGCCTTGTCGATCTTGTCAAAGGGCGTGAAGTCCGCCCAACCCGCGGTGGCCAGCGTACGCGTTATCGCCGCCGTCAGCGTCGTCTTGCCGTGGTCAATGTGACCGATCGTACCTACGTTCAGGTGCGGCTTCGTCCTGTCAAAATGCTCCTTCGCCATCTCGTAAACCTCCTGTTCCTTTGATTTCCCGCCGAAATGGGCGCCCTGGGGCACACCAAAAGAGACCCGAAACCGGCGATCTCCGAGTCCGGATCTCTTGAGTTCTGGAGCCGACTTCCGGACTCGAACCGGAGACCCCATCCTTACCATGGATGTGCTCTACCTGCTGAGCTAAGTCGGCGAAAGGTGTGAACGAGTGGTGGGGGGAGGAGGATTCGAACCTCCGTAGACGGAGTCGGCAGATTTACAGTCTGCAGCCTTTGACCGCTCGGCCATCCCCCCACGATTTCGCTATTCGCTGGAGCCGGCGATCCGACTTGAACGGACGACCTGCTGATTACAAGTCAGCTGCTCTACCAACTGAGCTACGCCGGCGGAATGCTCATGTATTATATCCCGCGAGAAGGCGTTGTCAACTTGCCCGGGGCCGAAGAGGCACCGCCCTAGCCCACTTCCTCGGCGTCGTGGATGAAGGCCTTTATCCCCGCGTTCCTGACGTAGGGTTCTTCCTTGAAGGCCTTGTAGCGCTCGATGACGCCCTCGATCAGGGCTTCGGAACCGAAGATCATGAAGACCCAGTTCAGCCCGGGGAAGACGGCATCGCCCCAGTGGGTCTTGTTTCCCACGTTGTCCTTGCCCAGCACGCCGCGCCACACGGTGTAACCCTCCACGCCGTTGCTGTCGAGCACCCTTTCCATGAGGTCTTCCCCCACGCTTTCGTTGCAAATGATCCAGAGCATCCTCATGACCGCGCGGCCTCCCTTGCCTCGGCGAACCGGGGCTTTTTCCTGAACCTCTCCTCGACGACGGCGTAGACCACCGGGACCAGGAGCATCGTCACCAGCATGGAGACCATGAGCCCCCCCATGACGGAGACCGCCAGGGGCCGCCAGATCTCGGAGCCCTGCCCCCTGCTCACGGCCATGGGGAGCATGCCGAAGAAGGTGGTGAGGGTCGTCATGAGGGCGGGCCTGAGGCGCCGGCGCCCCGCCTCGATGACGGCGTCCCTGAGCAGGGATCCCCGGGCCCTGACCAGGTTGATGTAGTCCACCAGGACGATGGCTATGTTGACGACGATGCCCACGAGCATGATTATCCCCAGCAGGGCCTGCAGGGAGATGTAGAGCCCCGTCACGAGGAAGGCGAAGACCACCCCCGTGAGTGCGAAGGGGATGCTGAAAAGTATGACGAAGGGGTCAAGGTACGCCTCGTACTGGCCCGCCATGACCATGTAGACGAGCAATATGCCCAGCAGGACCAGGAGCCCCATCTGCCGGAAGGCGTCCTGCTGCTCCTTTATCTGGCCCCCGAAGGATACCCTCACGCCCTCGGGGATCTCCATGGCCTGTACCATCTCGACGGCGTCGGCGGTGACCTCCCCCAGGGAGCGACCGTGGACGTTGGCCCCCACGGTCAGGTAGCGCTGCCGGTTTTTTCGCTCCACCTGGGGCGGCCCGACCTCGTCCTTCATCGCGGCCACCGACGACAGCCGGACGAGCCCCCCTGAGGCGGAGGGTACGGTCAGCCTGCCGAGGGTGTCCCTGTCGTTCCGCTGCTCCTCCTTGAGCCGCACCCTGATGGGGTAGTCATCCTCGCCCTCCCAGAAGGAGCCCTCCGTCTCGTAGCCGGCGAAGTAGATCCTGGCCGTGCGGGAGACCGCGGCGGCGCTGACGCCCAGGTAGGCCGCCTTCTCCCGGTCCGGTTCGATCCAGAGTTCGGGCCGGTCCTCCCGGCGGCTGACCGATATGTCGGCCGTGCCCGGAATATCGGCGAGGCCCGAAGCGATCATGGAGGACGCCTTCGTCACCTGCCTGAGGTCATCGCCGTAGATCTCGATGTCCAGGGGCTTGGAGCCGAGGAACATGGCCTTTATGGGCGAACTCACGAAGACCGTCATGTCCTCGATGCCGGGCTTGGCCCGTATCCAGTCGCGGATGACGCCGGCCACCTCGAAGGCGGAGCGGTCCCGCTTGTTCTTGTCCACGAGCCTGATGCCTATCGTGCCGGTGTTGGGGCCCGCTTTCTGGCCGACGGCCACGGAGAGGCCCCCCTCCTCCATCCCGTCCATCCCGAAGACGAGTTTGGCCTCGGGAATGGTCCGCCGGCAGTAGTCCATGATCTCCCGGACCAGTTCGTCGGTCACCTCGAGCCTGGTGCCCTCGGGGAGGGAGAAGGTGATGGAGATGTCGCCCGTGTCGGGGTCGGGGGTCAGTTCGGTGCCGATGGTCCGGAAACCGAGGAAGGTTAGCACCAGCAGCAGGAGGGCCGAGGCGATGACCTTTTTGCGGTTGTCCAGCCCCCAGGCCAGCATGGCCGAGTACCGGTCCTCGAGCCAGAGGAAGAATTTTTCCGTCACCTGGTGTATCTTCAGTTTTCCCGGCTCCCGGCCGAAGAACTTGCTTCCCATCATGGGTATGAAGGTGAGGGCCACGAAGAGCGAGGCCGAGACCGCCAGGACCATGACCACCGTGAGGGCCGAGAAGAAGACGCCCACGAGGCCGGAAAGGAAGGCCAGCGGGAGGAGGACGACGATGGTGGTGAGCGTCGAGGCCAGCAGGGCCGAGCCTATCTCCCCGGCGCCGAGGATGGCCGCGACGCGCCGCCGGCTCCCCTGTTCTATGTGGTAGATGATCTGGTCGGTGGCGACGATGGCGTTGTCCACCACCATGCCGCTGGCCATGGCCAGGGCCGAGAGGGTGAATATGTTTATGGTGTAGTCGAGGCGCCCCATGGCAATGAAGGTAAGGATCAGCGAAAAGGGTATGGCCCCCGCCACTATCAGGGAGGCGCGGAACCTCCTCAGGAAGGCCCAGGTCACGAGGAAGACCAGGATTATCCCTACCACGAGGGAGACGCTGAGGTTGGTGATGGAGTTCATGATGAAGTCGGCGGTGTCCAGGACCACGTCATACTTCACGTCGGAGGGGAAGCTCTCCTCCTTGAGGCGGGAGAGCCTGTCCAGGACCGCCCGGGAGACCTCGATGGTGTTGGCGTCGCTGTTCTTCATCACGATCATCACGACGGCGGCCTGGTCGTCCTTCCACCCGTTCATGGTCAGTTCCTTGTAGCCGTCCCTGACCTCGGCGACGTCGCCCACCCTGACAGCGTTGCCCTTCACGATGCCCACGACGGTGTTCCTGATCTCTTCCACCGAGGTGAACCGGCCGGGCACCCTGATGAAGTATTCCGTGCGCCCCTCCTTCATGGAGCCCGAGGGGATGTTGAGGTTCTCCCTCTCGAGCACGCCCGCGATGGCGTCGGGAGACAGCCCGTAGGCCTCAAGCCTGTCGGCGTCGAGGAGGACCTGGATCTCCCTGGCGACGCCCCCGAAGATCAGGACCTGACCCACTCCCGGAACCCTGGAGAGTTCCTCGACGACGTTCTTGTCGACGAAGTGGTAGAGCCCCTGGTAGGACCTCTCGGCCGTCAGGGCGACCTCCACGACGGGGACCGTCCCGGAGGTTATCCTGAGCACCACCGATTCCTCGGCGTCGGAGGGGAGTTCCCTCTTGGCGAAGTTGACGGCGTCCCTCACGTCCCCGGCCCGGACGTCGAGGTCCACGCCCCATTTGAACTTGACCGAGACGACGGAGATGTTGTCCAGGGACCGGGAGATGAGGTCGTCCACCCCTTCGAGCATGGAGAGGCTGTTCTCCATGACCTTGGTTATCCTCTGCTCCACGTCGCTGGCGGAGGCCCCCGGCCACGGTGTGATCACCGTAATGACGGGGGGTTCGATCCTGGGCAGGAGGTCCAGTTTCAGGCTGCGGAAGGATATGGAACCGATGACCAGGACGGCGAGGAAGACCATCAGGGTCATCACGGGGCGCTTGACGGAGATCTCGGGCAGTTTCACCTGCGGTACACCTCAATCCTGGTGCCGTCCCTGACGGTGCCGGCCCTGGTAGTGATCACTTCGTCGCCGGGTGTGAGCCCTTCGGTGATCTCCACGAAGCCCTCGTGCTCGATGCCCGTTCCTATGACGCGGAGGATGGCCTTGCCACCCTCAGCCACGTAGCATACCGTCTCGCCCGTGCCGGCGAGGCGGCTGACGGCCTCCCTGGGGAGGGCCATGACCCGTCTCTCACCGGCGGTCATCCTGGCCCGGACGAACATCCCGGGGAGGATCACCCCCTCCGAGGGGAGGGAAACCTCGATCTTCCCCGTGCGGGTGGCGGGGTCGATGACGGGGGAGAGGTTCGTCACCTTGGCCTCGAATTCCCTGTCCGGGACAGCGTCCACCAGCAGGGTGACCTTGGCACCGAGGCGGATCCCGGTGAAGGCCCTTTCGGGGACGGCCCCCACGGCCTTGACGTTGTCCTGCCTGAAGATGAGGAAGGCCGGCCCCTGGGGGGCGGTGTCGCCGGGGTCTATGAAGCGCCTGGCCACGACGCCCCCGGCCGGGGCTGTTATGGTGTGGTAACCGCTCATGATCCCGGCCTGTTCGTAGGCCGACTTGGCCTGGGCGTAGCGGGCCCTCGCCTGGTCGACGGCCTGGCGGCTGACCACTTCCTCATCGTAGAGGGACCGGTAGCGCTCGTAGTCGGCAGCGGCGGTCTCGTAAAAGGCGCGGGCCTCCTCGAGCTGGCGCCGGATGAGGCTGGCGTCGAGGGATGCCAGGGGCTGGCCCTTTTTCACCCTGTCGCCTTCACTGACGAAGACCTCCAGGACGGTCCTCCCCGGAACTTTGGGCACTACGGCGGACTGCTCCTCGGGCTCTACGGTGGCGGTGAACTCCACCACCTCGGCGAGGTCCATCTCACGCAGGCGGACCGTTTCGACCCTGGCGATCTCTTCCTCAGGCGTGGCGGTTTTCAACTGCTTCTGCTGGTGCCCCCTGAAAAGGATGAGCCCCGCGAAGAGCGCCACGATCACTACAAGAACGAATGTCTTTTTCATGCCCATCACCTTTCGTCCCCGGGGATACGGACTTCCTCGCCCATGGCCAGTTCCATGTCCGACTGGGCTTTCAAGGCGTCGTAGACGGCATCGACCAGCTGGGTCCTCGACAGGGTGAGGGCCACCCTGGCCTGGTGCACGTCGATGTTGGTGCCCACCTGGGCCGCGTACCTGGCCACGGCCATGCGGTGGTCCTCCTCGGCCAGGGCCACCTGGGACCGGGCCACCTCGAGCCGCTGGAGGGCCGAACGGAGGTCCAGCGTCGCGACGGAAACTTCGAGCCCCACGCTTTTCTTCAGGTCCTCCACCCGCTGCAGCAGTTCGCCGGCCAGCGCCAGGGCTTCGTCCCGGCGGGCCTTGGCCTTGCCGCCGTCGTAAAGGGTCCACTGGGCTACCACCGATACCTTCCAGTCGTCGGCGGCGTCGGGGTAGAAGGTCTGCCCCACGGAAAAGGCCTCCCCCTGGAGGAAGACCGAGGGGCCCTTCTCCCCCTGGGCCGCGGCGGCCATGGCCTTCGCCGAGCGCACCGACGACTCGAGGGCCCTGAACTCGGGGCGCCCCGCCAGGGCCGCTCCGAGGGGGTCGCCGGGCATTTCCACCGGCGAGGGCTCCTCCTGGGGCTCGGGGAGGGAGTACTTATCCTTGACGGCCGTCCCGACAGCCCTCTCGAGGGCGCTGAAGGCTACCTCGATGCCGCTTTCGGCCCGGATGAGGTTCAGCTTCGCGTCAGAGACCGCCACCTCAGCCCTGAGCAGTTCGTTCTTGGCCACCACGCCGTTCCTGTAAAGGGCTTCGACGTTCGCCAGGTGATCCAGGGCAAGCCGCCTCGCCTCCCCGGCGACGACGGCCCGGGCCCGGGCCCTCTGCAATTCGAAAAAGGCGCTTTTCGCGCCGTGGGCCACGGCCTGGGCGATCCTCTGCGCCTCGGCTCCGGCGGCCTCGGCGGCGAACCCGGCGGCCTTGATGCCGCTTTCGACGGCGCCGCCGCTGTAGACGAGCCAGGAGAGGGAGAGGGCCGTCTTCCAGGTCTCGCGGAAACCGGCGTTGGCGTAGCCCGTGAGGGACGGGTCATTCGTCACCAGTGGGTATTGCGGTTCATGGAAGGTCTTTTGATAGAGCGCCGAGGCCGAAAGGACGGGCGCTTTCCCCGAGGAAGCCTCCCTGACCCTGGCCTCGGCCTGCTCGACCCTCTTTTCGGCTATGCCTATCTGGGGGTTGTTCTCCAGGGCGAGGACCACGGCGAGGCCCTCGTCCAGCACGGGCTTCCCGTCGGCCCAGGCCCTCCTGCCCAGGAATATCACGAAGAGGGAGAGCGCGATGAACGTGATGGCTATGATCCTTCTCTGCTGCATCATTTGAACCCCTCGCTTTGAAATTCGAAACGCCCGATGGCGAAGCGCCAATACTCCCTGGCCGAGTCCAGGTCCAGGCTGAACCCCAGTTCCATGATTATCCCGTTCATCAGGAAACGGAGGGTGGTCAGCATTTTCTGGTAAGCCTCGCGGTGTCTGAAGGCGGGAAAGACTTCCCGGGCCACGGGCCAGAGCTTCTCCTGGATGACCTCCAGGAGGTCGCCCGCCACTTGGGACAGTTCCCTGCCCTCCTCCCCCCCCCGAAGCCTCTCGATGAAGAGCGTGAAGAAGAGGAGGCGCATTTCCCGGTCTTCCCAGAGCATCTCTATGGTCCGCTCCCCCCGGAGGGTGACGAAGGCGCGGACATCCTGCCCCTCGCCGCGGGATGCCTCGACGTGGCTGTGGATCATCCTGTCGACCTCACGGGCAAGGACGGCGGCGAAGAGGTCGCTCTTGCCTTCGAAGTGCCAATAGAGGGCCCCCTTGCTGAGGCCGGTCTCCTTGACGATGGCGTCCATGCTGGTGCTGTGATAACCGTTTTGGGCGAATTGACTCCTGGCCACCGCCAGGATCCTGTCCCTCGTCCCGCAGGGGTCGGACATTGTATCGCCTCCAGACCGTACGGTTTGTGCAACAGGCTGCAATCTATCACAGACCGACCGGTCTGTCAAGGAAAAAACCGTAAATCGTGAATCGTGAATCGTAAATCGGAAAACCAGGCGACAGGAGACAGTCGTCAGGAGACAGGAAGGGCAAAGGCGTGAGAAGTAAGACGTGAGAGGGGAGACGGAAGAACAAAAACCAAGGCGACAGGAGGCGGGAAGGGCAGGGGCCGTGAATCGGAAGGGCCGTGAGAGCCGTTCCCGAAATAAAAAGCGCCCGCTCTTCCGGCGGGCGCCTCGATCTATCCGTAGCAGGAGCCGCGCAAGATCAGCGCTTGGAGAACTGCCTCTTGCCGCGGGCGCCTTTCTGACCGAACTTTTTCCTCTCGACCATCCTGGAGTCCCTGGTCAGCAGGCCGGATCTCTTCAGAGCGGGTTTCAGACCGGGGTCCATCTTGAGCAGGGCCCTGGCGAGCCCGAGCCTGACCGCGCCGGACTGTCCCGTGAGCCCGCCTCCGCTGGCGTTGACGAAGACATCGATCTTGCCCTCGAGCCCCGAGGTCCTCAGCGCCTCAAAAGCCTGGGACTGCCAGACGCTGCGGGGGAAGTACTCGTCGGCGGGCCGCTCGTTGACCTTGAGCATCCCGCTGCCGGAACGCACTCTCACCCTCGCGAGGGCGGCCTTGCGCCTGCCGGTACCCCAGTAGTATTCAGATCGCTTCACGCTCTTTTTCCCTCCCTTCCTGCCGCGTTACTAGATGTCCAGCGGCTCAGGCTTCTGGGCCGCGTGGGGATGTTCGGGTCCCGCGTAGACCTTCAGTTTCTTCTCGAAGTGCAGGCGGTTCTTGGGGAGCATCCCCTTGACGACCCTCTCGAAGAGGCGGTCGGGATACTTCTCCATGAAGGTGCCGTAGGACGTTGCCTTGAGGCTGCCCTTGTAACTGCTGTGGCGGTAGAGGTACTTCTTCTCGAGTTTTTTGCCGGTGATCTTTACCTTGTCGGCGTTGACGACGACGATGAAATCCCCGGTGTCCACGTGGGGAGTGTAGGTCGGCTTGTTCTTGCCCTGGAGTATCATGGCCACCTGGGCGGCGAGCCTGCCGAGGACCTTGTCAGTGGCGTCGATGACGTACCATTTCCTCTCCACCTGTTCCTTTTTTGCCATGTAACTGGAATTAACAGCCATTTCCCGGGTTCCTCTCCTTATGGCCTCGCCGCGAAAAGGCAGCGGACACAATAATTTCCCTTCCCTGCGTGAATCTCGAAAAAGCAGAGCGGTGCCTATTCTATCCAAGCGCCCCATGGGTGTCAAGGACGGGCGGGGGCGCTTTTTCACTAGAGCGCCTTTTCAAGGGAGGGGTTGACGGTTATGCCGGGGATCCTGCCCCGTTTCGCCACGGGCACACCGTCGACCACCTTGATGTCCATGGTCATGTCCCTGGGGGTCGCGTGGGCGATGTAACTCCCCACGCCGAAGGAGGCGGCGCCCGCCTCCGACAGGAGCCTTATCCTCTCGGGATTGAGCCCCCCCGACACGGTGATGGTCACGTGGGAGGCGCCGGCCATATCGAGTCTGCGGCGGACCTCGCGGACCAGTTCGGGCGTGACCCCTCCCCTCTCGGAGGGGGTGTCGAGCCTGACCGCCGAGAGCCTCTCGCCCAGGGCCGAGGCGATCCTGAGCGCTTCCTCGGCCTCATCGTGGAAGGTGTCCACCAGGATGATCCTGGGTTCACCCTCGGGGAGGAAGTCGTCGTAGGTCCTGGCTATCTTCAAGGTGTCCCCGGCGATAAGTATGGCGGCGTGGGGGATGGTGCCCCTGGGTTCTATGCCCGCCAGTTTGGCTCCCAGGATGCAGCTGGCGCCGACGCAGCCCCCCGCCACGACGGCGGCCCTCTCCATCACCGACGAGACGGCGGGGTGGACGTGCCTCGCACCGAAGGAGAGCACGGGCCTGCCCCCGGCGGCCTCGACGCATTCCCTGGCCGCGGTGGCCCACCCGGTGGAACTGGCCAGCATGCCCAGGATGACCGTCTCGTACATGCCGAAGGCCGAGTAGGGGCCGCTGATCCTGGCGACCACCTCGTCGGGGGCGAAGGTGTCCCCTTCCCTGAGGGAAAGGATCTCCACGCCCGTGTCCTCCAGGAGCGAGACCACTTCGGGGATGCCGGCGAAGACACCGCCCCGCTTGGCGAAGATCTCGGCCACCACGGGAGCGTCGAGCCTTCCGCAGGCGTCGAGGATGTCCCTGGTCTTGACGAAGTAGATATCGGTGGTCTTCCCGGACAGGATCTCCTCGTGGGTCGCACTGAAGAGCCTGGCCGTCCCCGGCTCAAAGGCGTATACGTCGGAGAGCCTGTCCAGCCTCGGGGAGCCCATCGCCTTCACCTCCGGCTTCAGCGTACTATTACGAGGATCAGTGATGTGGCCAGGAAGACGGCCGTCAGCACTATGGTCGCCTTGGTGAGCAGGGTGAACCGCTGCCACTGGCCGGCGGCATCGGCCTGGGTACCGCCGCCGAAAACGCCGGTGAAGCCGCCCTGCTTTCGCTGCTGCATGAGGATGACGGCCATCACCGCGATGGAGACGATCACATGAACAACGGTGAGGAAAACCTTCACGCCTTGCACCTCCTTGATGATCCTTGACCTGAAACGAAGGCTTATTTTACCACACAACAGCCGGTGAGCATACGCCCGAGCGCCCGGGCCGCCACGGAACGGTGGGATAGACGGGACTTCACCTCCGGCCCCAGCACCGCCAGGGTCTCGTCGTAACCCCGGGGGATGAACAGGGGATCGTAGCCGAAACCGGACCTCCCCATCGGGGCCGGCGCGATGCGGCCGTAGCAGAAGCCCTCGGCCAGGAGCCACCGCCCCCGCCCGGCCTCGTAAAGGGCCAGGGCGGCCACGAATCGGGCCTCCCTGTCGGCGACGCCCCTCATTCTTTCGAGGAGCCATTCTATCCTGGCCCCGTCGTCGGGTGCGACCCGGGCGGACATCACGCCAGGCTCCCACCCCAGGGCCCTCACCTCGAGTCCGCTGTCATCGGCCAGGGCGGAGCGTCCCAGGGCCCGGCCCCACGCCAAGGCCTTCACGGCGGCGTTGCCGGCGTAGGTGTCCCTGTCCTCCTCCACCGACGGCAGGCCGGCGGAGCCCGCCAGGTCCGGGCCGAAGAGGAGTACCACCCCCATGGAGGCGAGGAGGGACCTCATCTCGAGGTACTTATCCCTGTTGCCGCTCGCGAATACTATACCGGGCAAGGGCGACGGCCCTCTCTTCCTCCTGGGTCAGGGACAGGCAACTCTTCTGGAGGGTGATCATGGAGGCCACTCCCTCTTCGGCCAGGTCGATCATGTCGAGCAGTTCCAACCGGGAGTAGGGGTCCCCTTCGGCGGTGCCCTGCACCTCGATGAAATCCCCGAACTCGTTCATGACGACGTTGAAGTCCACCTCGGCACGGCTGTCCTCGCCGTAGGTGAGGTCCGCCACGATGGAGCCGTCGACCTTCCCGACGCTGATGGCCGCCACGAAGTACTTCAGCGGGATGGTGTCGATGACCCCCTCCGCGAAGAGCCGCCGCAGGGCGTCGACGAGGGCGACGAAGCCGCCGGTGATGGCGGCGGTCCTGGTTCCCCCGTCGGCCTGGAGGACGTCGCAGTCGATCCAGAGGGTGCGCTCCCCCAGCAGTTCCAGTCCGGTGCCGGCCCTCAGGGAGCGGCCGATGAGCCTCTGGATCTCGTGACTCCTGCCGCTGACGCCTCCGCGGGCGCTGTCACGGGGAGTCCGGGTCTCGGTGGACCTGGGCAGCATCGAATACTCGGCCGTCACCCAGCCCTTGCCGCCGCCCCTCATGAAGAGGGGCACCCTCTCCTCCACGGAGGCCGTGCAGAGCACCCGGGTGTCGCCGAACTCCACCAGGGCCGACCCCTCGGCGAAACGGCTGTACCCCCTCGTTATCGTCACGGGCCTGTGTTCGCCGGGTTCCCGGCCGTCGGCCCTCCTCACCGCCCCCCCTGCCGGCCCCGTCATGAGGTCTTCAGCTGCCACGGCGTGGTGAGGTCCACGGGGGCCTTGAGTTCAGGGTCCTTACCGTTCACCAGTATGCGGACCCTGGTGACGGGAGAGAAGTTGGCGACGATGGTCCTAACCAGGGACGTCATGATCAGGGTCGCCTTTTCGGGCGTCAGGTTCTGGACCACCTTCACGAAGGGGTCGTTAAGGTCCAGGTACAGCAGGTCGCCGTTGCGGAAGACGTGGAGGACCCGCACCTGCTCCGTAATGGTGTTCTCGGACCTCATGGTCTCCATCAGCCCCACGATGACGGTCTTCACGTCCTCCTCGAGGACGCCGGGGACGAGGGATACCCTCTCGGGCTCCAGGACGCCGCCCCTGGGGACGAAGACCTCGAAGCCCGACTTCTTCGTACCCAGGCCCGAGGGCTCCGAGGTGTCCTCCAGGACCTTCCTGGCCTCGGCGGGGTCGCTCACGACGTTAGGCTGCGTGATGATCTCCTTGCGGTTCAGGTACTTCAGGGTCAGCGACGTTCCCCAGTACCCCACGGCGAAGAGGAGCACCAGGACGGAGACCCAGGCGACGACCCGAAGGGCCGGGTGGACCCTCCCGCCTTCCTCGTCGTCGTCGAAAAGGTCGTCCTCTTCGTCGTCATCGAAGAGAGGCTTAGGGCCCCTCTTCTCCCAATCCTGGGATTCCAGCATAGTCTTCGCCTCCTATCGCGATCGGTCTTTTTAAGGGTGCCGGACGGAGCCTAATTGAAATGGCTCTGCCCCAGGAATTCCACGATACCCGCCGAAAGGGCCTCGGCTATCCGCTTCTGGTAATTGGCGTTCTTGAGCATCGCCGCCTCGGCCTTGTTGGTCAGGAAGCCCATCTCGACCAGGACCGAGGGCATCGCCGCCCCGCGGAGCACGAAGAAGGGGGCCTGGGCGACCCTTCTCATGGTGATCTTTTTGGCCCCTCCCTTTTTATAGAGGATCTCCGCGAAGGAGGTGCTCTCCTGGATCTTGACGTTCTGCTGCATGTCGCCGAGGATCTTCAGCAGCATCCGTGTCCTCCTGTCGACGGCCTCGCTGCTCTCGAGACCGCCGCCGACGAGTTCCCGGTTCTCTATCAGGGCCAGTTCCATGGCGTGCTTGTCGCTGGGCAGGGCCATGAGGTATATCTCCATCCCCTGGGCGGACCTGCCCTTGGGCAGCGCGTTGCAGTGCAGGCTCACAAAGGCGTCGGCGTCTTCCTTGATGGCTATGCTGGTCCTCTGCGACAGCTGGAGGTAGACGTCGGTGCTCCTGGTCAGGACCACCCGGAGCCCCTCCTTCTTGAGCATATCCGCCATGAGCCTGGCCACGCGGAGGTTTATGTCCTTCTCCCTCACCCCGTTGGCCACCGCCCCGGGGTCCTTTCCGCCGTGCCCGGCGTCGATGACCACGGTCCTGGCCCCGCCGGGGGACTTGACCGGCATGTCATCCGCGGGAAGGGCCGAGCCCGCCTCCGCGGGGAGTTCTTCTTCAACTTCCACCGCTTCTTCTTCTACGGTAACCTCTTCGGACGGCCCCGTCCAGGGGGCGCCGGGAACCTGCGCCGTTCCTACGGGCCGCGGGTCGTAGAAGTCAATGACCTGCCTGAAGGGGCCCTCCAGGGCGAAGTACCTCACCGAGGAGGCGTTGTGCCGGAAGGTCAGGACGACGCGGTCGCCGAAGTGGGTCACCGAGAGGCCAAC
>Ga0209506_1000425_pt1 | contig 56522 bp, 41 predicted proteins | sample AD_JPNHG2_MetaG_FD_184409 | JGI IMG/M metagenome (GOLD analysis project Ga0209506, IMG submission 184409) | Active sludge microbial communities of municipal wastewater-treating anaerobic digesters from Japan - AD_JPNHG2_MetaG (SPAdes) (version 2) | ecosystem: Engineered > Bioreactor > Anaerobic...
CTGCTTGGCTTGCAGGAGGCTCAATGCCTTCTCGTAAAGCCGCTGCCGAAAAGCAGCACTGGCGTTGCGCACCGGCTCTTCGCTGTCGGCAATGATCCGCCCCCCCTCGGCGGCATTCATCGCCGCGGCCACCTCGTCGAGCAAATCGTCAATATCCTTGGCCAAAGCCTGCCTCAACTCCGCTGCATTTACCCGTATGTCGTTCATGACCAAACTCCTGTAGGCATCATTGCCATAAGTCATTGTAAACACACGGATAAGATCGCGCCAGAATTATTTCTCGCACACGCGAAGCGGTGCGCACGTTGGATAAATGCGCTGCGTTGCGGCGGGATTTTACCATTCAGGGCTTCGCCGTGGCAGAAGGGGAAACCAAGCACGCCGCCGACAAATGGATCGATGCCTACAAGGAACTCACGCAGCAAGTCGAGACCCTGAGAGATCAGGATGGATTGTCAACCCAGCAGCGAACACTGATGGAGAGAATCCTGAATGATTGCCCGGGCTACAGGACCGCGTTTGATCAGGGTATCCGGGCGAGAAAGGATAAGGAAGACGCTTATGCTAACTGGACCAAAATCGGCTGGGATATTACAGACACCATCAACAATGCAGTACAGAAGGTCATGAACCCGGCTATGGAGCAGGCCCGTGCCGCACAGGATGCGCAGGCGCTGGCGAAATGGTCGTCAATTGAAAAGAGCCTGAACGAAGAGGTCATACAGAACTTTCTGCTGCAGCGTATCTATGTAATGTTCCTCTTCAAGACGGACAACGACGCGCAATGGAAGGACTACCAGGAACAACTCGCTAAGACCAAGCAGGGTATTGTCACATGGGCTGATGCCGTGAGAGGGCATAACGAACTTGAGCGGGCTGCGGCGACCATCGGCGACGCCATCCGCCAGTACGAGGAAACCGGCCAGCGGTACTACCAGGGTATTCTTGTTGAACGCCAGGTTGCCAAGCAAATGGCCGCTTCCGCAAAAGCGCTCGTCGACCAGCTGAATGAACTGCAAACGCTTTTGGACAAATCCCTGGAGGCTGTAACGGCAAGGACCAACGCGTTCCTTGCGTCTCTTGTTGTTGTCGGCGTGGTCGTCGGTGTCGGGTTGGCGACCGTAATCACACGCAGCATTGTCAAGCCGGTCAACCGCATCATCAACGCCCTTAGGGAAGGTGCTGAGCAGGTCTCCAGTGCCGCCGGCCAGGTCTCATCGGCCTCGCAGTCGCTGGCTGAAGGTGCAACCGAGCAGGCGGCGGGTCTGCAAGAGACCTCCAGCAGCCTCGAAGAGATGGCATCCATGACCAAGCAGAACGCGGACAACGCTCAGCATGCCAACACGCTTGCCACCGAAGCCCGCAAAGGCGCCAACGCCGGCAGTGAGGCGATGCAGAGGATGAACCAGGCGATTCAGGAAATCCGCAAGTCCAGTGACGAAACCGCCAAGATCATCAAGGTCATCGACGAGATCGCATTCCAGACGAACCTTCTGGCCCTTAACGCCGCCGTAGAAGCGGCCCGGGCCGGTGAGGCCGGCAAGGGATTCGCGGTCGTTGCCGAAGAGGTCCGCAATCTGGCCATGCGTTCCGCCGAAGCCGCCAAGAATACCAGCGCCATGATTGAAGGATCGGTCCGCAACGCCAACAATGGCGTCGAGCTTGCCGAAGAGGTCACCAGAGTCCTCAACGAGATCGTCAACAGTGTCTCCAAGACAACCGATCTGGTTAGCGAAATCGCCGCCGCCAGTCAGGAGCAGGCCCAGGGCATCGACCAGGTCAATCAGGCCGTCAGCCAGATGGACAAGGTAACCCAAGCCACCGCTGCCAACGCCGAAGAGTCGGCCAGCGCCAGCGAAGAACTCAGCGCCCAGGCTGAGCAGCTCAACGAGATCGTGCAGGAGCTGTCAGCGCTCGTTGGCGGCAGCAAGTCCCGCAACACGGGAACCCAGAAGACGCACTCCAAGCCCACACGCACCGCACATCTGTCGGCTTCGGATACCGCGTTTCACCAGATCGCCTCAGGAAAGGCAACCCAGAAAAAAGAAACAGCCAAACCGGAGAAGCATGCCATTCCCCTGACACAGGACGAGTTCGAAGCATTCAACAGCTGATCTGCTGATGACGAAATGCCGTGTTCTTGAAGAAGCCGGGTGGGTGCAATGCCCACCCGGCACTATTCTTTTTAGGTCGCCGGACTCTCGTCGGGCTCCTCAGGTGCAGCATCCTTGCCGAACCTTGTTCGAATGCGGGCGGCAATATCTTCAGGCTGCAGCAGCACGTAACGGCCTTCCCTCGCCGAGCAGTCTATCCAGATCCCGGGTGGGTTGCTGCGGTAAATGAAACTGGCAGCCAAGGCAAGGTTATCCTTCGCCAACTCGCTTTCATTGGCTGTTATGTGCGCCTCAAGCACATGTGCGGCCTCACGGCACAGTGCCTCGGCCTGGTCCGCTGCAAAGGCGTCGAGACGGTGAATCGTTCCGTCGACGATAAGATATCCCGCGTACGTTTGGACCTTTCGCCTTCCGCCACCGGACGCCGTCACCCTTACCCAACGGTCTATGTGCAGAAGTGCCAGATCCGAAAGTTCGTGAGTCCACACGTAATCCCTGCTGCCCAGCGCATCCAATGCCTCGATACGCTTCTTGATCGCAGCCGCCTGCTCGAACTGCTGCTCGGCCGCCATCGCCATCATCCGCCGGCGCAGGTCGTCCGCTACGCCGCTCAGCCTTCCGCCTGCCGCGGCAACGGCCCTCTCCAACTCCCGCCGATAGCCCTCCCGGCTCATGTTGCCCACACACGGCGCCGGACACGTGCCCATCTGAAGATACGGGCATGTCGCCGCCTTTTCTGGAGAATCGACCAGGTCCGGCCGATGGCAAAGGGCAAATGCCGTTCGCAGCGACGTCACATACCGGCTTGCCGCTTTGCGCGTGGGAAATGGCCCAAAGACATGTTGGCCCGCAGATGAGGTAATCTTCTCAGTGGCCGCAAAATTTGGCCACGCAGTGTTCAGATCGATCCGCACGAACCACAACTGTGGTAGTGCCATCATCGACCGCCATGATTGCGGCCACAGCACCCGGGCCGCCTGGAGGTATTTCAGCGCCGCCGCAAAATCGTTATGGCAGCACTCGTAGTAAACCGTCCGCACAAGCGGTGCAATACTGCCGCGCTTTCCACCTTTCTCGGCAGGGGGGCCGAACAGCCGGGCCGACACGGTCCGCCTGACATTGGCCGCAGTCAGCATGGAAATACACCGCCCCTGCGGGTCTGCGAACAGAACGACCCCCTTGCACGTGGGCACCGGTTGCGGCGACTCGACCAGAACGTCGGCCGTCTGAGCCATCGGATCGATGTGCAGACAGCCTTCGAAAAGGTCGCCCAACATCGTTTGCCCTTTTTAGACTCTCATGCCCGAGATAATGGTATCAAATACAAGATTTCCGTTGACCACGCCTTGCACCCGCGCACTGAACTGCCGGCTGCGTATTCGGCAGATGTGCGCCAGCAGGTGCAAGCGACTGCCAGGGACGACCGTGTCGCGGAACTTTGTATGGTCGATGCCGGAGAAGCCTATGAACCCCTCCAGTCCGTAAACCCGCTTCATGAAGAAACTCGCCAACTGCGCCGCCGATTCGATCATGATGACGCCCGGCATGATCGGCCTGCCTGGAATATGACCCCGTACCCAGAACTCATGGTCCGTCACATCCTTGTATCCCAGGCACAAGAGCTTGGGCAGATCGTGCCAGATAACGCCATCGAGCTGCGACATCTCGTAAGATTGGGGGTTCACCTGAGCGATATCCTCGCGCGTGAACTCCACAGTATTGAGATCGATATCGTTCAAATCAAACAGTAACGTTGGCGGCATGGCGCTCCTTCTTCAACAAACACATAGAAACACAACACACCAGCTCCCGGCGCAACTGCGCACCGCGCCGCAAAAAAACAAAGCTGGTGTGCCGTTCGAGACTTATTCGGTGGTTCTGATTTCCAGCACGCGGTTGCGAACCAGTTGAGCAGCCTGCTTGATTTGCTGCATCTGCTTGCGAACGCGCGTCCCCGCGGCCTTGTTGCCTCCCTCGGCCTTGTTAATGTCGGTTTCTATCTCAGCGACCAGTGCCTTAAGGTTTTCGTACTCCTGCATTGGAGTCCTCCATAGAAGAAGGTTAACATCGCTATTATTTTGGTAAGAACTTACTTGTCCTAAAACCGCTTGTCAACAAATTAATCTGTTCTGCACAGAGAATTTGCCTATTCCCCTGCAATAGTTCACGGATACAGCTTCTTCGTTAGCTCGGCGATCCGCTTACCCCGCCTCTCACACTGCCGAAGCACACGTTCGTCCGGTTTACCGATCGCTACCGGTCCGTAATGGTCACCTTGGGGATCACCCTGAACGATCATCCCGTGGATCAGCAGCGTCTCGATGATGCTCAGAATCGTCGTTTCGTTGCCGCCGCCCACATTCGAGGAACTGCTGAAGGCCCCGCCCACTTTGCCGTCAAGCTTGCCGTGGCGCGCCACCGATTCATCGAAAAAGGTCGCCATCGGGCCCGCCATCCGCCCGTAATACGTAGGTGAACCAACCACAATCGCGTCGGCCGCCTGCAGTTCATCCAGGCTCACGTCCTCGACGCTCTTGCACTTGGTGGGAAGGTCTGCGGCATTCATCGCTTCGGCGATCACCTTGGCCATCTGCCGCGTGTTGCCGCTGCGGGAGTAATAGATCACCAACCCTGTTGCCATTACTTCTCCCTTTCACGATCCTTCTGGAGCGGGTGTATATTCTTACTGAAGCTTTCGGGCGTTTCAATCACAAAAACGCTGTTTCTCAAATTTTTGTTCACAACGGCATTCTGGAACTGGATATCATAAACATCATCTTCTGTCGACCGTGCCAACACCCTCAGCGGCAGCCACGCCCGGCCGTCGATCCAAAATTCGATCTCTCGATAGTCATCCTTGTAGACCGAATCAGGCTTCACCTTCAAGAGCAGCCGGATCGGCTTGTCCGCCTCCTTGGGCTGTTCCAGGATGCTGATGTCAAACTGCGCGCGCAGCGTCTCGGTCGACGAAAACCCCACGATCGGGAAATTATGACTGATGAAATCGAAAACGTCCTGCGGCTTACCCTCCTCGGATTGCTGGTAAAGGTCAATGGTCTTGAGCTCGTAATCGATCTTGGTCAGCCACACACCGTCAAACACAAATTGCTGCAGTTGCTGCCGCTCAGGTGCGTCATCCTGCTTGATCGTTGCAAAATTCACCCGCAGTTGGGACCGCCCGCTGCTCTTCTGGTAGTAGATAATCCCCCTCCGTAGCGTCCGTGAATCGAGCAGCTCAGGGTCTTGAATCACGAGGTAATGGACGTTCGCCTGATACGACGTCATCGCCGCGGTTCGCTGCCGTAACCTTGCCAGAATTTCGTCCAGCGTCAGCGAACCGACGGGTTTCTCCGCCGCCGCGACCGCCTTGATTTCGGCAGCGGAATTCCGGCCGGCAGACGAAGGTGAAACGGCCGCTTGAGAAGGCACGGCCTGGCAAGCGGATAGCAACCCCAAAGAAAACGAAACAAACACTGATCTCAGCATGAGCTTCCTTTCACATTACGCCCGATATTGTCGATGATATCGAGCACCTCGTCAAGTGAGGTTATCACATAATCGGCATATTCCGCGTAATCCTGTGCTTTTGGGCAGTTGACCAGCAGGACGGCAATCGCCCCGGCTGCCTTGGCGCTTAGCACATCAAAAAGAAAATCACCCACCACAATGGTCTCCTCCGGCCGCGTTCTAAAGCGACGGCACAGCTCCAACACTCCAAACGCATCCGGCTTGACCGGTCCGTCCTCACGGTCCACAATCGCATCGAAGCGCAGGTTATGCTTGCGGGCGACCGCCTCCACATTGGCTCTCGTGTTCCGGGTAAGCACCCCGATGTTGATCCCCACCGCCCGCAAAGCCTCCAAAGTCGACTCCGCGCTTTCGTTGAGAACCGACTCTGCGACCGCGTTTGTCTCATGCCGCAGCAGCACCTCCTCGGCCCGGGCCCGCTCCTCCTGCGACATGCGTTCCATCAACTCCAGAATCGGCCCGGCATCCGGCGGTAGCCCCATCTCCCGCCGAATCAGGTCGAAATCAAGAAAGGGCCGGGTGATTGTCCCATCCATGTCAAAAATAACGGTTTTTATCGCCATGTTGTCCGCCGCGGTCCCTATGCAAAAGCTCCAGGAGATATCTGCCGGCCTGTGTCAGCACCTTGTCTTTGCGTACGATTACGGCCGTTGGCCTGTAGAAGTTCTCGTTCAGGAGTTGGATGGCCCTTAATGTCCCCGCGCTCAACTCCGCCCGAATCGTCGGCTCGGGAAGGATGCTGATCCCGGAGTTGATCTCGATAGCCCGCTTGATCGTTTCGGTATTGTCGAACTCCATAACTGTCCGCACCGCGATACCGTAGCGCGCCAACATGCTGTTTATGAACGTCCGTGTCGGCACATCCTTATCGAACGCAATGAAGTCCATACCCTCCAGTTCGTGAATATCCACCCCCGAACGATTCGCTAACGGGTGCTCGCTGTTGCAGACCAGCAGCAGCCGTTCGTTTTCAAACGGCACGACATCGATGTTTTTGTCCATGCGGGGAACTGCCACGAGTCCGATATCCACCGCCCCGCGCAACACGTCGTCGTAAATTTGCCGCGCTGTACAGTAATCCACCGCCAGATTGGTCTTCGGGTACATCTCCATGAACTTCTTGACGTACGGCTGGAGAGTATACATCCCGATACTGAAGATCGCTGCGACCTTTATTCTGGCCGCCGAACGCGTTTGCGCCGCCAGTTCGCTGTTCAGTCGTTCATACCGCTCGAGAATGTCGCGACAGGCACCGTAGAACAGCTCCCCCGCGGCCGTTAAAGTCAGCGGCCGCCGCTTGCGGTTGATCAACTGACAGCGATGGGTCATCTCGATCTGCGCAATTTGCTGCGAGACGGCAGATTGGCTGATCCCGTGCTTCTCCGCTGCGCGCGAGAAGTTCTGCAAATCGGCAACATCGCAGAAGAGGCGCATCGTATCGATCTGCATTATTAGCTGACCTGATGATTCATATTAGTATAAACAGTTTCCATTCAAAGGCGTTAACAGTATTATACTTGGGTTTTCCTGTGTTTTCAAAGGGAATACTATCAGTCAAACTAAACAAGACGCGGCAAGGATTCTTCATGCTGTTTGACGGGATGCTTGCCCAGATACCCCAATCAGGAGATCATCTTAATGGCAAGTTCGTTTGTTGAAAATCTTATGGCGTCGGTGATCGCGCGCAACCCGCAGGAACGTGAGTTCCATCAGGCCGTCCGTGAGGTTGCAGAATCCGTTGAAGTGGTAATTGAGCGCGAGCCGCAGTTCGCCAAGGCCAAGATCCTTGACCGCATTGTCGAGCCGGAACGCCAGATTATGTTCCGCGTCCCCTGGGTGGATGACCGCGGCGAAGTCCAGGTCAACCGGGGCTTCCGTGTGGAATTTAACAGCGCCATCGGCCCCTACAAAGGCGGCCTGCGGTTTCACCCCTCCGTATACCTCGGCATCATCAAGTTCCTGGGATTTGAGCAGATCTTCAAGAACGCCCTGACCACCACGCCCATCGGCGGCGGCAAGGGCGGCAGCGACTTCAACCCCAAGGGCAAGTCGGATGACGAGGTCATGCGGTTCTGCCAGAGCTTCATGAACGAACTTTTCCGCCATATCGGTCCGGATACCGACGTGCCGGCAGGCGATATCGGCGTTGGCGCCAGGGAAATCGGTTACCTCTTCGGCCAGTACAAAAAACTGACCAACACCTTCACCGGCGTGCTGACGGGCAAGGGCCTCGGCTGGGGTGGTTCACTCGTCCGCACCGAAGCCACGGGCTACGGGCTGGTCTATTTCGTTACAAGGATGCTGCAGGACCGCGGCACCGACTGGAATGGCAAGAAGGTCGTCGTTTCCGGTTCCGGCAACGTGGCCATCTATGCGACGCAGAAGGCCCAGCAGCTTGGCGCCAGGGTCATCGCCGTCTCCGACAGCAACGGCTACGTCGTTGATGAAGCGGGCATAAACGTCGAGACCGTTCGACGCATCAAGGAAGTCGAACGCGGCCGCATCCGTGAATACGTTGATGCGCACCCCTCTGCTGAGTATGTCGAGGACTGGCAGGGCATCTGGGGCGTACCGTGTGATATCGCACTGCCGTGCGCCACGCAGAATGAAATCGACGAAGAAGCCGCACAGAAGCTCGTCAGGAACAAGTGTATCGCCGTGGGCGAAGGCGCTAACATGCCCTCTACGCCGGAAGCCATCAAGGTCTTCCAGGACAACGGCGTCGCCTTCGGGCCCGCCAAGGCCGCAAACGCCGGCGGCGTAGCCACCAGCGCCCTGGAAATGACCCAGAACTCCATGCGGCTCAACTGGACCTTTGACGAAGTTGACAAACGCCTCAAAATGATCATGGACGCCATTTACGATCAGTGCAATCAGGCCGCCGAAGCCTATGGCGCCAAGGGCGATCTGGTCGCAGGGGCCAATATCGCCGGTTTCCTCAAGGTTGCCAGAGCCATGATGGCCCAGGGCATCGTCTGAGCCGAAATGGGCATAGTACGCGGTATAAAGGGAGCCCCTCATAGTGCAGGGGCTTCTTTTTTGGCCGCAGCGAAAGCCCCTGGCGGACGATTTCAATGAACACTTACCGTCAGGCAGGGCAGTAATCTAAGATGACCGGCGGGCCAGGACCCGCACGCAAACAGGTTTAAAAGGCGCGAGGCGGCAATATGGATAAATTCCCAAGCACCGGCCTGGATCACCTCGACGAAATACTCTTGCATCTCCGCTACGGCGATAACGTCGTCTGGCAGGTCGACACTATCAGCGACTATCGCCACTTTGTCCTGCCCTATGTCGATCGGGCCATCCGTGAAGGCCGCAACGTCGTCTACATGCACTTCGCAAGGCACGAACCGCTGCTGGAACCCCGCGAGGGCCTCACGGTTATCGAACTGGACGTGGAGGTCGGCTTCGAAACCTTCTCCTCCTCCGTATACAACGCCATCTCCAGGTTCGGCCGCCGTGTCTATTACGTCTTCGACAGTCTATCCGACCTCCTGGCGGCCTGGGTAACCGACCTCATGGTCGCCGATTTCTTCCGTGTCACCTGTCCTTACCTTTACGAACTCGACACCGTAGCATATTTCGCCATACTGCGCGACCGCCACACCTTCGATACCGTCGCGCGCATCCGCGAAACGACTCAACTCCTTCTGGACGTCTATCGCCTTGAAGGTAATCTCTATGTTCATCCGCTGAAGGTCTGGAACCGCTACTCGCCAACGATGTTCCTGCCGCACCGCGACACCGCTACCCGACTCGAGCCCATCGGCAACAGCGTCGATGCTGCGCGCCTGTTCGCCTATATCTCCAAGGGGCGTGGCCGTGTTCGCCGCAAGCTCGACCAGTGGGACCAGGTCTTCCTGGAAGCCGAAGAACTGCTCGCCGATAACCCCACGCCCGAGCGGCAGGTTGCGACCCTGGAGCGCATAGCCGGCATGATGCTGGGCAAAGACAAGCGTCTCCTTGACCTTGTCAAGGCTCATTTCTCTCTCCGCGACATGCTCGACATCAAGTCACGCATGATCGGCACCGGCTATATCGGCGGCAAATCCCTGGGTATGCTGCTTGCCCGCCAGATCCTTTACCACGACACTTCCTTCGACTGGTCAGGGCGTCTTGAAAGCCACGACTCTTACTACATCGGCTCAGACGTCTTCCACAACTACATCGTCCAGAATGGTCTCTGGAAGCTCCGGATGCAGCAGAAGACCAGAGAAGGCTATTTCGAAAAGGCCCCCGAACTCGCCGCCGGCCTGCTCAAAGGCCGCTTTCCCAACGAAATCCGCGAGCAGTTCCTCGAAATGATTGAATACTTCGGCCAGAGCCCCATCATCATCCGCTCCAGCAGTCTCCTCGAAGACAGCTTTGGCAACGCCTTCGCCGGTAAATACGAAAGTATCTTTCTCGTCAACCAGGGTTCCACCGACGATCGTTATGACCGCTTCGAGGAAGCGGTCCGCCTCGTTTATGCCAGCGCCATGGGCGAGGACGCCCTCACCTACCGTCTGCAGCGCGGACTCGACCAACACGACGAGCAGATGGCGCTGCTCGTGCAGCGCGTCAGCGGCCGGTACCATGACCATAATTTCTATCCCGACGTCGCCGGCGTTGGCGTCTCCCGCAACACGTTCGTCTGGAATCCGCGGTTCGACCCGTCAGCCGGCATGCTTCGTATCGTCCTTGGTCTCGGTACCCGCGCCGTCGATCGCGTCGAAAACGACTACCCGCGAATTGTCGCCCTCGATGCGCCGCTGGTTCAGCCCCACTCCTCCCTCGACAGTGCCCGCCAGTTCTCCCAGCATTACGTCGACGTGCTCAACATCCGCACTAACAAGCTTGAAACGGTCCCCGTCGCAAAAGTCCTTGAAGGCGACGACCAGACCGCGATCTTCACCACACGCGCCTGGGATGCCGAATCCCGCACCGACCAGTCATCCGCTGCCTCCGGTCCAAGACACATTCTCAATTTTGACAATCTCCTGGAGACGACCGACTTCGTCCCGTTGATGCGCCGCATGCTTGCAACACTCGAAAAGCATTACGAATACCCGGTCGACATCGAATTCACCCTCAATCTCTCCCCCGATGGCGGCGCCCTCATCAACCTGCTGCAATGTCGCCCGCTGCAGACACGCGGCCTCGGCGGCAAGGTCCGTGTCCCGCCGGTTGACAGTGAGAAAGTGTACTTCGCGTCCGAATGCAGCTTCATGGGCGGCAACATCGAGCAGCCCATCCACCGTATCATCCACGTCGACCCTGCCGGTTATATCGCGCTGCCGCTCCAGGAAAAGTACAACATCGCCCGGCTCATCGGCAAGCTCAACCGCCAGATCGACCGCAAGGACCGCCAGACCCTGCTTATGGGCCCCGGCCGATGGGGCACAACCACCCCTTCGTTGGGTGTCCCCGTCCGCTTCGCAGAGATCAATAACGTCGCGGTCCTCTGCGAGATGTCCTATCCCGAAGGCAACCTCCTGCCCGAACTGTCGTACGGAAGCCACTTTTTCCAGGACCTTGTCGAGACCGAAATATTCTACATCGCCCTGTTCCTCGACCTGCCCGGCACTACGTTCCATCCCGAACTGTTCAAGGACGCCCCAAACCTGCTGGCCGCGCTGGTACCCGAAGGCCGCAAATACGAAGACATTATCCGCGTCATCGACACCGCCGAACAGAACCTCAAACTCATAGCTGACGTCACGCAACAGAAAGCCATCTGTTTCATTGCATGAAGTACCCCAAAACGAAGCTTCACCGCCTCCATTTCTCAAGAATGGAGGTAGTACGGCTTTCTCAGCGTTTTTTGACCCATTACGGACCGCAAGGTGTGGAGCAGCCGGTTACCGGCCATCAATCAATTCTCCCGCTTTTTTTCTGTTGTCACGTAGCCCCGGTCGGCCTACACTATTCCCCATGACAGACAAAATGCAGAACATACCCAGGCTCATAAAGCAGCACCTCGAGATGGAAGCCTTCTTCACTGGTGATTTCGCCGTCCGCGGCGAGCTGCCATCCGAACCCCGGCCACCCGCTGCCCAGGAAACCCCGTCTGCTGGCGGGTGCTCGGCCGCCGAGGGTCTGGCCGCCATCGAGAAAGAGGTCCGCGCCTGCTGCTGCGGCCTCAACAAAACCCGCACCAATCCTGTGCCCGGCGAGGGCAACCCCAACGCCGACATCGTCTTCGTCGGCGAAGCCCCCGGCGCCGATGAAGACGCACAGGGCCGCCCGTTTGTCGGCAGGGCGGGCCAACTCCTCAACAACATCATTGCCGCCATGGGCCTCCAGCGCGGCGACGTCTTTATCTGCAACATTCTTAAGTGCCGCCCGCCGGAAAATCGCGACCCACGCCCCGACGAAATCATCCGCTGTCTCCCGTTCCTCCAGCGGCAGCTTGAATTGATCCGCCCCAAGGTCATCGTCGCTCTTGGTGCCCATGCCGCCAGAACGCTGCTCAAGACCGAACTACCTATTGGCAAACTCCGCGGCCGCTTTCACGATTATTACATCTCTCCGGACTTGCCGCCTGTCAAGCTCATGCCTACCTATCACCCCGCTTACCTCCTGCGAAACTACTCCCCCGAGAACCGCCGCCGCGTCTGGCAAGATATGCAAAAAGTCATGGCTGAACTGGGTATGGAGGTACCGAAGAACAAATGATTACCTGCAGAACGCTTGTCGCATTGCTGGTGATGGCTGTCCTCGTGAGTGGCTGCAAGAAGCCGGCCGAACCTGATCGCCCATCGCTCCCAGCCGTGACACAGGCCGTCGAAATGCCTGGCTGCCCTAATCTCTACAAGATTAACGACGTGTTGTACCGTGGCGCTCAACCCACCGCAGAGGGTTTCGCAAACCTCGAAAGCCTGGGTATCAAGACCGTCCTCAACCTTCGCGACGCCCATTCGGACCACGACCTCCTCAAAGGCAGAAACCTCAAGTACGTGGAAATCGACATGGAGGCCTGGGACCCCGAGTACGACCTGGTTAAGCAGGCCCTCCAGGTCATTCAAAACCCCGATAATCATCCAGTCTTCGTCCACTGCCACCATGGCGCCGACCGTACGGGCACGGTGATTGCCGCGTGGCGCGTAGCCGTCGACGGGTGGACAAAGGAGCAGGCCATTGAAGAGATGGTCCGTGGCCCGTATGGTTTTCACGACATATGGGTAATGCTGCCGCGTTTCATTCGCCAGCTTGACGTAGAAAAGCTCAGAAAGGATCTCAACGCCGCAAGCGTGTCCGATGAGGCAGCCAATAAATAGCCGCGCGGCCTCGTCTCAGTCCAGCCGGATGCCTTTCTGGTGCAGCCAGTCCTTGAGATCGCCCATCTGTACGTCGAAGATTTCCTTGTCGTAGTCGCTCTCAAGTTTTTCGATCGTCTCCGCCAGTTCCGGCATCTCCTCGGCGGCAATCGTCAGTCGCTTCTCGAACTCGTCGCTCAACTGCCGCATCCCCTCCAATTCGATGTCCAGATCCAGCACCACCTTGAGCATCTTCAGCACCGCATCGATGCACTTGGGGTTCTCTCCCTGCACGTACGCCGGCACCGAGGCCACGAAACTTGCCATGCTGATGTTCCGCCGGGCCGCCTCCACCAGCATGTGCGTGACAAAGCTTGCCGGCCCTTCGTAATCCGTGAACTTGACACCGTGCCTGGCCAGATGCACCTTGAGATCGTCGTTCGACACGCTGCAGAATATCCGCGGGTCGCGAGTATGCGGCACCAGCCCCGCCACACTGCCGATGAAGTAGATCTCCCGAATGGTCAGATCCGCACACAGCGCAAAGATCAACTCCCCAAAACCCTGCCAGTTCAAATTCGGCTCCTTGCCGCTGAACAGCACCAGGTCGCTCGCCCGGCTGTAATAGAAAGCGTTCTCAGGCAAGACGTACATCCGGACTCGCCCGTTGACAATCCGCGTGTGCGGCCGAAAGAGACTGGTCATCTCCATCGTGCCCGGAAAGTTGTAGATATAGAACCCCTCCGGCTCGATATACGCGAACTTCTCCGCCCCGAGGTACGCCGTCAGCCAGTTCACCGTCCCGGTAGACACTTCCCCGCTGTCCATCCACCCGGACAGGCCCATCAGCATCCGCGGCTCATCAAGCCTCGGCCGCCTGATAATCTGCAGTTTATGCTCACTCATCGCTCCCTCGGCCTTCGCTTCTGGGGCCGCCCGGTCCGGCGCCCCTATACTCATACATTCATCGGTAACACAATATATACGTCTTTGGCGAAAATCTCCCGCGCATTTTACCGCGTTTTTCGCTCTCGTATCTTACTTGACCTCCGAGCCATTCCGGGCAAGGGTCTCGATCTGGCAGGAATCCGCACCGCGGGGAGCGCCACGCAGGGCAAGCACCTACAGGACCATATCCGCCAATTGCTTGCCGCTGCTGAGCAGGTCGACCCCCATTGCCGCGCCCAGCAAAGACCATCGCAGCAGATGCAGCCGAAGCTGCGCCCGCGTCAGCGCGTAGATCACGCCCACCGCAAGCAGCCCGCCTGCGTGAAGCAGTGCCGCCTGTCGATACGCCGCCCCGTCACGCACGCTCATGTAAACGCAAGCCCCCGTAATAACCCCCGTCACCGCCGCACAGAGCAACAGCCAACGCCCGTCCGCCGACCCCGCCCACGCAAGGCCCTCCATGCCTAAGCCAATCACGATCGCCCCGAAGAGCAGCGGAATGGATGCCCACGCCACCGGATGCACCTGCATGACCGGCCCGGCGAACGATAACACCGCGCCTGCACCTGCAATCAGCATCGCTCCAATGCGTCCGGACACGAAATACATGCACAATCCCATGACCAGCGACGCGGTCGGCACATGGTAGAACCCAACCACAAGTTCGTGCGGCCGCATCGCAAGCGGTATCACCAGCCCGGCCAGACTGCCCACCTCCAGACTCGCCCCCTTGGGCAGCGGAAACACCGGTCCCATCCACGATTGCCGGCACACCCAGAAAAACCCGGCCACCCCGGCAAAAGGCAGCAGGCAAAGCCCCGCCGTAACCGCCGCCGGCGTCCCTCGCCCCAACCGCCTCAGACCCCGGCTAAGCCGCGGCGCCCACTTTCGCCAGAATGTCGCCGGGCACAGCAGCCACGGTACAATCGCCAATGGCGTCCCCGCCAATGGATGATATGCCGCAAGCCCTATTGCCAATGGGCTGAACCCGTACACCGCCCCTGCGAAAAACGACCCGCCGAACGCCCCAATCCACCGGCGGCTCAGCACAAAGCACCCCATCGCCCCGGCAACCCAGTTGATCACCACAAGCCACTGCCCCCGCTGGTAGTCGTGCCCCCCAAAAAAATACCACACCACCGCCCCATAGAGCACCGCGGCCGCCGCCAGACGCCTCGCGGTCTGCACACCGGCCTTCTTCGTCTCCTTTTTCTTCATGGGCTCCTTCCGATGCCATCGAAACCGCTTCCCTGCGATTTCGGTATTATCTCGGGCCGATATAACCTGCACGCCTCAAACCTTCTCTCCTGATCGTTCATCCGCAGGCGCACCGCCGATAACGCATAACCGTAACCCGTATCATGCACAGAAAGGCTTGCCGCTTCAACAATTAAATGGTAGGATTTCGGCCCTTGCAAGCCAGAGGGTGCGTTCATGGAACAGCGGGGCGATCTCTGCTACAAAGACATTCTGACCGACCGGCTTCTCGCCGGCCTTCGACAGGCTGCCAGGTCCCGGACTTCGCAAGCCCCCTCGCTGCTGCGCCTCGAAGTCGACGTCGAAGGCCTGGCCCCCGCAGACTGGCTCGCGGCACGCCGACGCCCTGTCAAAACCTACTGGGCAAACCGTGACGGCGACTTCGAAGCCGCCGGCGCGGGCCTCGCCGACGTCTTGACAGACCAGACCGGCCTCTCGCCCGCAGACGCCCTCACCGAAATCCGCCGCCGCATCGCCGCCGCCGACGGCCCCGTTCGTTACTACGGCGGCATCTGCTTCGATCCGGACGACCCGCGCGACCCATGGCCTGAGTTCGGCCGCTTTCGCTTCGTTGTTCCCAAGGTCGAAGTCCGCCGCCAGCGCGGCGACACCACACTGGCCGTCAACATCCGCCGCACCGCCGACGCCACGGTCGACACCCTGCAGGAAGAAATCCTCCGCATCGTAGACGACCTTGCCCATGCTCCCGACAGCCCGCCGCTTGAGCAAACGACTATCCTGTCCCGAACCGATGAGCCCGACCGCTCCGACTGGACCGCCATGGTCAATGACACCCTCGCCGACCTCGCCGCCGGTAGAATCGACAAGCTTGTCCTCGCTCGCCGTGCCGTTCTGCAAACGTCTTCTCCGCTCAACCCGCTCGTCCTGCTGGACCGCATTGCCCCTTGCGCCTCTGCCTACCGCTTCTGCTTCCAGGTGCAGCCCCGCAGCGTCTTCTTCGGCGCAAGCCCCGAATGCCTCTTCACCTGCCGCGGCGACGAGATCGCCAGCGAGGCAGTTGCCGGAACCGCACTGACGGGCGCCACCGACGCCGAATGCCGCCGCCATCGCAGCCTCCTGTCCGAATCCGCCAAGGACTCCGAAGAGCACGAATGGGTCTTCCAGGGCGTCCGCAGCGGCCTCGGGCAGATCTGCGATCAGGTCCGCGTTGTCGACCAGCGGCAGATCGTCTCCCTCGGCTATGTCCAGCACTTCCGCAGCCGTTTTGTCGGCCGACTCCGCCCCGGCATCGCCACCGCCGACATCCTCGCCGCACTCCATCCCACCGCCGCCGTCAACGGCCACCCGCGCAAGACCGCACTCCAACACCTCCGTTCCCGCGAGCCCTTCGCCCGCGGCTGGTACGCAGGGCCCGTCGGCTGGATTGGCGCCGACGCCTCCGAGTTCGCCGTCGCTATCCGCTCAGCCCGCGTCCTGGGCGATCAGGTATCGCTCTTTGCCGGCGCCGGCATCGTACCCGGCTCGGACCCGGACGGCGAATGGGCCGAAACCGAAAGCAAACTCAGCCTCTTCCTGAATGCACTGGTATGACGGACGCAAAGAACCTCAACTCGTTGTGGGCCGATCTGCTGATCGAAGAACTCTGCCGCTCGGGTATCGCGCACTTCTGTATCGCGCCCGGGTCACGCTCGACGCCCCTCGTCGTTGCCGTTGCCCGTAACCGGAAGGCCCGCCATTCCATGCACTATGATGAACGCGGCGCAGCCTTCTATGCGTTGGGATTCGCCCGTGCCGCCGGCAGGCCCGCCGCTGTCATCACCACCTCAGGTACGGCCGCCGCCAACTGTTACCCCGCTGTAACGGAGGCATCCGTCGACCATGTCCCCATGCTTCTCCTCACCGCCGACCGCCCGCCGGAACTCATCGACGCCGGCGCCAACCAGACCATGCACCAGGACCGCCTCTTCGGCCGTTACGCCCGCTGGTCATTCGACCTTCCCACCCCCTCGCTCGACGTGCCTCCGCAGATGCTCCTGACCACCATCGACCAGGCCGTATATCGAAGCCGTTATAACCACCCCGGGCCTGTACATCTCAACTGCCGCTACCGCGAGCCGCTCGAACCGCACCCGGCCGATACTCCGTCCGCGTACACCGCCGCCCTCGCAAATTGGACCAAAAGCAGTACGCCGTTCACAAGCTATGTGCCGCCTCGGCAAACCCTCACTGCCGAGACGCTGGACGCCATTGGACAGATCCTTCAAAACACCACCCGCGGCCTCGTGACCGTAGGGCGGCTCGACACTGAAACCGAGCGCACCGCCGTGCTGAGATTCATCGACCGCCTCAACTGGCCGGTCTACGCCGACGTCACGTCTGGCCTCCGGCTCACCCGTTGCCGCGCGCACATCATCCGCTATTTTGACCAGCAGCTTCTCACCGCCGAATTCAACCACCGTGTCCGCCCAACGACGGTCCTCCACATCGGTGGCCGAACCACCTCCAAGCGCCTGCCGCAATTTCTCCACGCCAACCGACCCGACCACTACATCGTCATAAAAAACACGCCCGAGCGCCATGACTCCATCCACACTGTAACACTCCGCGTACAGGCCGACATCGCTGCCGCCTGCGACGCCATCACTCCGGAAGAAAGCCGTGGGCAGGACGATTATGCTGCCTTCCAGGATGCCCTCGCCCGCGACGTCGACCGCATCATTGCCCGCCGCATCGCCGAACATCCCGCCGCAAGCGAGCCCTTCATCGCCCGCTGCATATCGGAACACATACCCGACGGCCACGCACTCTTCCTTTCCAGCAGCATGCCCATCCGCGATGTCGACCTCTACGGTGTTTCCGGTCGGCGTGACATCCGCGTGGCCGCTAACCGCGGCATCAGCGGTATTGACGGCGTCATTTCCAGCGCCGCTGGTTTTGCCGCCGGTGCGGCCTGCCCGACCACGCTGCTCATCGGCGACCTCGCCTTCATCCATGACGTCAACGCGCTGGCCACCCTGCGCCGCCAGGACACCCCGCTCGTCATCGTCGTAATCAACAACAACGGCGGCGGCATCTTCCATTTCCTGCCTATCGCCGCCCACACCGACGTCTTCGAAGATTTCTTCGCTGCGCCCCACGACTTCTCGTTCGCAGGCGTTTGCGAAACCTTCAAGATCGCCTACCGCCGCTGCTCAGAAAAAGGCGACTTCACACGCACCTACGGTGAGGCAGTGCGGCAGCAGCACCCCTGCGTCATCGAGGTCCCCACCGATCGACACAAAAACCTCCGTCTCCGCCGCGCCATGAAAGCCGAAATAATCGATATGCTCAACGCATCCGTGAATCCGTAACCGTAAACGTCAAAGGAAGTTGCCCGATGGAACAGTTCGACTGGAAACCGGCCGCCGAGTACAGCGACATCCTCTACGAGAAACTGCCCGGCATCGCCAAGATCACCATCAACCGTCCCGAATGTCGCAATGCCTTCCGCCCGGAAACGGTCCGCCAGATGTCCGATGCCCTCAGCGACGCCGAACGCGACAGCGAAATTGGCGTCGTCATACTGACCGGCAAAGGCGACAAAGCCTTCTGCTCCGGCGGCGACCAGAAGATCCGCGGCCATGCCGGCTACAGGGACGCCGACGGCGCCGAAGGCCTCGACGTTCTCGAATTGCAGCGACAGATCCGCCGCTGCCCCAAACCCATCATCGCCATGGTCGCCGGCTATGCCGTCGGCGGAGGCCACGTCCTGCACATCATGTGCGACCTCACTATCGCCGCCGACAACGCCGTCTTCGGTCAGACCGGTCCGAAGGTCGGCTCTTTCGACGCAGGTTTCGGCGCCGCTTACCTGGCCCGCATGGTTGGCCAGAAACGCGCCCGGGAAATATGGTACCTCTGCCGCCAATATTCCGCCCGGGAGGCGCTGGCGATGGGCCTCGTCAACGCCGTCGTACCGTACGAGCAGCTCGAGAGGGAAACCATCAAGTGGTGCCGCGAGATCCTCGACAAGTCCCCCCTCGCCATCCGCTGCCTCAAAGCCGCGTTCAACGCCGACTGCGATGGTCAGGCCGGCCTGCAGGAACTCGCAGGTCTTGCCACCATGCTCTTCTACCAGACGCCGGAGGCACAGGCAGGCCGCGACGCCTTCCTTCAGAAGCGCAAACCCGACTTCTCCAGATTCAGGAAGTAGCTGCCATGGCTGTACCCAAACTGAAAGTCTGGATTGCCGCTGCCCGCCCGAAGACGCTGCCGGCAGCTGTTGCGCCGGTCCTGATCGGCTTTGCCATGGCTTATGATGACGCCTGCCTCAACGTGCCCGTCCTCGCCCTGACCTTTCTTGCCGCACTGCTCATCCAGATTGGAACCAACCTCGCCAACGACTATTATGACTATGTCAAAGGCGCCGACAGATCCGACCGCGTCGGGCCTGTCCGTGCTACCCAGGCGGGTCTCGTTGCGCCGGGACAAATGAAAGCCGCCTTCCTGCTGACATTCGCCGCCGCGGCGCTGGTGGGCCTGTACCTCGTCGACCACGGCGGCTGGCCCATACTCGTCATAGGCGCCGCATCCCTCGTTTGCGCCGTCCTCTACACCGCCGGTCCGTTTCCATTGGCTTACCTTGGCCTGGGCGAGTTATTCGTCCTGCCGTTCTTCGGCCCCATAGCGGTAGGAGGCGCCTATTACCTCCAGTGCGGCCAGATCAAGACCGACGTTCTCATCGCAGGCTTTGCCCCCGGGCTTTTCTCCGTCGCCATCCTCGCCGTCAACAACTTTCGCGACAGCGACACCGACCGTGCCGCCGGCAAAAAGACCCTGGCGGTGCGCTTCGGCCGTCGCTTCGGCGTTGCCGAGTACATCGCCTGCGTCATCACGGCCTGCCTTGTACCTCTTTACATTGTGCTGGCCCGCCGCGCCAACTTCGGCGCGATCCTGGCCGCGCTGACCCTCGCTGCCGCCGTCTTGCCCGTCCGTACCGTCCTCCGTCGGCCGTCTCCGGAAGTCCTTAACAACGTCCTCGCCCAAACCGGGGGACTGTTGCTGCTCTACAGCATGCTCTTCTCCGTGGGGTGGCTCTTATGATCATGGAAGATGCAAACCCCATAGCAATCGCCCATGTCGAATTGAGAAGGTACGACATCCCGCTGGTTCGTCCCCTTACGATCGCCGGCCGCCGCCTGGCCTCGCGGACCGGTATCGTCATCTCCCTCACCGACGAGCAGGGCCGTACCGCCCACGGCGAAGCCGCTCCGCTTCAGGGCCTCCACACTGAAACGCTCCGCGATGTGCTCCTGGAACTTCGCTCAATCAAGATAAGCAAACGCTGCACGACCTGGACCATTATGGATGCCGCACAACAGATGTCCTCCAGTTCTCGCACGGCCCTGGAGATGGCCCTCTTCGATCTTCTTAGACGCCGTGACCATACCTTTCATCAGGGCGCGAGAATCCCGGTCAGCGCCCTCGTCACCGCCGAAGCCGCGAACGTCTGCGACGAAGTCGAATCACTTCTTGCCGCCGGCTGGTCCAGCATCAAGATCAAGGTCGCCCGTCGGCCCGTCTCCGAAGACGTTACAACCATTTGGCGACTCCGTGAACAAATCGCCGGCCGCGCCATGATCCGCCTCGATGCCAACCGCCTTTGGTCTCTCAACGACGCCATCACCTTCTGTCGCCAGATCGGCCCCGAGGGCATCGCCTATGTCGAAGAACCTCTAAGCGACACGACCTCCTACCCCGCCTTCCACCGTCGCACCGATATGCCGGTTGCCCTCGACGAAACCCTCGTTCAATTGGGCATCGAAGGCGCCGAGAAATGGCAGGGGGCCTCGGCCTTTATCCTGAAACCGTCCCTCCTCGGCGGCCTGGCCTGGACCGGCGAGTACATTGCCGCTGCCTTGAAAAAGGGCGTCACCCCTGTCATCAGCTCGGCCTTTGAAAGCGACCTCTCGCTTCGTGCCTACGCACTTTTTGCAGCGATGCTGGGCTGCATCGAGACCCCGCTGGGCCTTGACACGCTCAAGTGGTTTCGTCAGCCGCTGCTCGATGAAGGCTGGCAGGTCACTAACGGCTGCGTGGATATCGACGCTCTCAGGAACGTTCAGCCGAAGCTCAATGACCGGTTGCTGCAGAAAGTCTGACTCATGCTCAAGCGCATAGAACAAATCGCCGCCAGGCTCGCCGCCCAGGGCATCATCCCGGGCCAGCGCATCGCCATTCTTTCCGAACCCCGGCCCGAATTCGTCACGCTCACGCTCGCCTGCTGGAAACTCGGCGCCGTCATTGTCCCCCTCAGCACCCGCTGCCCGCCCGGAAGACTCCGCATGGCCTGGCAATCCGTCGGGTGCAAACGACTCTTCGTCTCCCCAACCGCAGAACATAATGCCCAATTGTCATTGCACGCAGCGGCAGACAATCTCAACCCGTCCACACATGCCGCCGACGAGATGTCGGCAGCTGTACACCTCATAAGCGATTACGTTCCCGCCTCCGACCTTGCCCCGCTCACACTTGACGAACTTGCCCTCGACCTCAACGCCGACGCAAGCATCATCTTCACCTCCGGTACCTCCGGCCGACCCAAGGGCGTCCTCCATACCCTCGCCAACCACTATTACAACGCACTCGGCTCACACGACAACATCCCATTCGGCACGGGGGATGGATGGCTGGCTTCCCTGTCCATGTATCACGTGGGCGGCTTTTCGCTCATCATGCGTGCCCTCATCGCCGCCGGCCGTATCCTCTTCCCCGACCCGAATCAGTCGCTCGCCGAAGCCGTCATGCACCCCGACGTGACGCACCTTTCACTGGTGCCAACTCAACTGATCCGCCTTCTCGACGAACCCGCCTGCGTGGGCCGCCTCAAGCGTCTCAAAGCCATCCTCCTCGGCGGCGACGCCATCCCGCCCACCCTGCTTGACCGCGCTTGCGACCTCAACCTTCCCGTCTCTATCACCTACGGCTCCACCGAGGCCGCCTCGCAGATCGCTACTTCAGTGCCGCACCGACCTCGCGACGGCGCAAAGGTTCTGGCGTACCGCGACGTAAAAATCGCCACCGACGGCGAGATCTGCGTCAAAGGCCCAGTCCTCTTCAAAGGCTACGTGCGGCACGACTCAATCGATCTCGCCCGCGATTCCGAAGGCTGGTTTCACACCGGTGACACCGGCACGCTCGACGAAAACGGCACAATCCGCGTCACCGGCCGCAAGGACCTCATGTTCATCTCCGGCGGCGAAAACATCCACCCCGAAGAGATCGAACGCGCCCTCCTGTCACTGCCCGACATCGAACAGGCCGCCGTCGTTCCCGTCCCCGACCCGTATTTCTCTCACCGCCCCGTTGCCTTCATACGAACACGCGCCGGCAAGACACTCGACAGAAATCAACTCCAGGCCGAACTGGCCAATCACCTCGAACGCTTCAAAATCCCCAAAGCGTTCCTCCCCTGGCCAGCCGCTCTTTCGGATTCACCAAAACCTCCGCGCAGTCGCCTTGCCGAACTCGCCGCAATTTCATTGCGTGCCTAATTCCTTCAGAGTTGCCATCAACTCATCCGGTATCCGCACCGACTTGCGGCTGGCCGCGTCGACCAACGCATGAACCGTCTTGACCTTTGCCGTCTCCTCCCCCTCGGCGTTGACGAACTGATACGCCAGCTCGAACGAACTCTTGCCCGCCTTTGCCAGGCTCATTGCGACCGTGATCCGCTCGGACAGCCGCATCGATTTGCGTATATCCGCCTCCACGTGCACAATCGGCACCAGATACTGCCCGTCCGCAAGCATCGCCCCCAGGCTCATCTGCCGCCCCTCCAGAAACGCCTCGTAGCACTCATGCGCCACCACCAGCACCCCCGCAAAAAACATCACCCCCGCCGCGTCCGTATCCCGCATCCGCACGACCGTCTCATATCGAAACATGCCCGCTCCCGCCAAATCCAAATATCTATAGCGCCCAAACAGTAAACAATCCCCGACCAATAGTAAAGAAAAAATCGCAATTGCAGGATTCCTCACCCGCCGCCGCCCACAATACTTCTTGACACCCTTGCCATGCCCCCTTAATCTGTCGTGTATGATTTGCCACAGTAACGACTACGAGCAGGCCTTCGCCAGTTGGCTGACCGAAAACGGCGTCTACCATGTCGCCGTCGACCAGGCCCGCCGCGCTCAACTTGCCCGCAGCCGCATCAAGACCTTCGACTTCCTCCTCTATCCCGCCGACCGCACGCAATTCTGCGCCGGCGACCGCATCGCACGTTCGCCCGCCGTCCTCATAGCCGAGGTCAAGGGCCGCCGGTTTAAAGGTAAATCACTCCGCGGCCGCCCCTCCCTCCAGTGCTGGGTCACCCGCGAAGACGTCCAGGGCCTTCTCGCCTGGCAGCAGCGCTTCGACGAACCCTCCGAGCCCGCCCGCGCTGTCTTCATCTTCGCCTACTGTTTCGAACTGCCCCTCGTCGAAAGCGACGGCCGTGAAGTCTACGACTATGCCGACCGGCGCTACATGTTCTATGCGGTTTCCGTCGACGATTACTGCCGCTGCATGAAGACCCGCAGCCCCCGCTGGCAAACGGTCACTCTAAGCGCCGCCGACTTCCGGCGTCTCGCCGTCGACGTCCGCCAACTCCTCACCAATCAGGCTCGCCCGCTATGCCCAAACCAGACAGTGTAAACGAACTCCAGAAGGTCATTGACCTCGTTGAAATCGCCGGCCGCATGACCGCCTCCACCGTCGTTGTCGTCGGGGGCGATCGCGGTGAAGACCTCTCGCTCGTCGAGTCCGCCCGCGACCACGGCATCGTCAACCGCATCATTCTCATCGGCCGACCCGCCCGCATCGCCGCGGCGCTGGCCCAAAGCGGCGTCGACGCCGGCGATTGCGAGATCATAGCCGCCGAGACCGACGAACAGATCGCCGCCGAGGCCGCCGCTCTCATGAAAGCCGGCGCCGTCGACGTCGTCCTCAAAGGCAGCATCTCCACGCCCATCCTCAATCGCGCGCTGCTGCCCCTGGCCGTCCGACCAACCGTCAGCCTCGTCACGATCTTCGACGCCGCCCCCATCCGCGGCGGCACACCCATGATCCTCACCGACGCCGGCGTCACCACCGTCTGCACCCCCGAGCGCATGACCCACATCATCGAAAATGCCCTCGACGTGGCCCGTATCGTCATGAGGATCGGCCGGCCGCGCGTCGCACTGCTCAGCGCGAACGAAAAGCAGATCCCCTCGCTGCCGTCCACCGCGATGGCCCTGGAACTGGCCCGACACCCCTGGCCCGACGCCTTCGTCTGCGGCCCGCTGTCGTTCGATCTGGCCACCGATCCGGCCAGCGTCGCCGTCAAGGGCCTGCCCGACTGCCCCGGCGCCGCCGAGGTCGCCGGCCGGGCCGACGTCCTCGTCTGCCCGGGCCTCGATGCCGCAAACATCCTCTACAAGGCCATCGCCGCCATGAACAAATTCGGCCAGGCGTCCCTGGCCGGCATCACCATGGGTTTCGGCGTCCCCTACATCATCCTCTCCCGTTCCGACACCGTCGAGACCCGCCTCGCCTCCGTCGCCCTCTGCAGCATCTACGCCCAAAGAACCCGAGACAAGAAAATCCCGTGAATCGTAAACATTCGTATGAATTCGCGGCATCCAGTACCATGCAATCCGAAGGAGTCCTTAGCAAATGGACGGTAAAGAAAGACAGCACTGGGTCTTTCGCGCCCACGTCGCCGACCGCGCCGGCGCGCTGACCAGCATCGCCTCCGCCTTCAGCAACAAAGGCATCTCCATAGACACCGTCGTCGGCCACGGTACCGACGAACGTACCCTCGTCGGCGGCAGCGTCGTCCTGACCTTCTACTGTACCGAAGAAGAAAAGGACATCATGGTCCGCAAGATCAGACGCCTCAGCAAGGTCAGCGCCCTCGAGGAACACCCCTACAACTCGCAGTCGCTCCGCAAGTCCGCCATCATTGCCGTCACCCGTGAACTCAAGCCCCGCGATGTCGCCGGCGAAGACTCCTTCCTCACCTGTGAACGCGTCAGCAACGCCCCGGGCTGGACCTATTTCCTCGCCGGTGCCCCCAGCGAACTCGACCAGGTCCTCGGACGCCTTGCCGCCGAAGGCGCCGTCAAAGACATCGTCTACTCCGTTGTCGGATTATAGGAATGGTGATTTGTGGATCGCCGGCTGAGAAACTGACGACAGTACCGTAAAGAAAAACAACCGTAAGATTGTTTACTCACTGTTCGCTTACAGACTATGAATCAGGAAATTGCCAACCTTGCCGCCTGTGTACTCGAAGGCAAACTGCTCGACAGACAGCAGATCGAAACGTTGTTTGCCGCCTCGCATGACTTCGAAGATTTGCTTTACTGGTCCGACAGAATCCGCCGCAAATACTTCGGCAACAAGATCAAGCTCTGCTCCATCGTCCCCGGCCGACTCGGCGGCTGCAATCAGGATTGCGCCTTCTGCGCGCAGGCGGCGCGGTACAACACGCACATCGAAAAAACGCCAAAGACCCTCACTGACGACGAAATCCTTGCCGCCGCCGCCGAGGCTAAGGAAAACGGCGTTCCCAACTTCGGCATAGTCTACAGCGGCAGGGCGGTCACCGAATCGGAACTGGCTCGTCTCGAAACCCTCATCACCCGCATCACCCGCGACATGGGCCTTGGCGCCTGCGCGGCCCTGGGTATCATTGACGCCGACCAGGCCCGCCGCCTTGCCGCTGCCGGCCTGACACGCTACAACCACAACCTCGAAACCTCCGAGCGCCATTTCCGCCGGATCGTCACCACCCATGCGTACAGCGACCGCATCGCCGCCATCCGCGCCGCTCAGTCCGCCGGCCTCGGCATTTGTGCAGGCGGCATCTTCGGCGTCGGTGAAACCGACCGCGACCGCATCGACATGGCCCTGACCCTCCGCGATCTCGCCGTCGACACCGTCCCCATGAACTTCCTCCACCCCATTCCCGGCACGCCCCTGGCCTACACGCCTCCGCTGCCGCCGCGCCAGATCCTCACCATCATCGCCCTCTATCGCTTCATCCTGCCCAACGCCCATCTCAAAGTCGCCGGCGGCCGCGTTCTCAACCTCCGCGACCTCCAGTCCTGGATGTTCCGTGCAGGCGCTACCAGTATTCTCACAGGCAACTATCTCACCACCGCCGGCCGATCCGCAAACGACGACCTCCAGATGCTCCGCGACCTCGGCCTTGAACCAGCCTGACCGCCTGTGCGGACCCGCTCTGCAAACGCGGTGTCCTGACGCGGCGGTGACAGGCATCGACGCCGGCCGAATTAGCGCGTCATTGGTGGTCCTGAACCGGTAAACCGAACCTCGCGGCAACGTGTGGAGCATAGTTCACCAGGTCGCTGCGAAGACGCAGCAGGGCCAGGTCCTTTGCTTTCGCCTCTAACATGACGTCGAACTCCAGACCCTGGGCGATGCGCATGAAGGTGATGAATTCGAACGGATTACAGAAATCGGCGTGATTTGTCCACACCGGCCCCATGCGGGAGACGCCGACCTTGCGGGTCTTCGGATCCTTGCGCTTGATTCCCCGCAGCTCCGTCCGCGGCGAGGAGAAATGCACCTTCGGCCGCACGCCCCGCGGCCAGGTTCGAAGCATGCGCACAAGCGTTTCTCTCAGTTCAAGCCCTTCGGGATTCAGACACCAGAAGTGCTGATGGTCGAAGATCAGCCGCACGCCGGTCTGTTCATGAATCCACAGCGTGTCGGCCGCACTGAAGCGCAGGTCATCATGTTCGAGCACAAGCCGCTGTTTTACCGGCTCGCCAAGGCTCTCCCATGTCTTCACCCAGCGTTCTCTCCCCGCCGGCCGGTCTTTGTACGCGCCGCCGACGTGAACCACCACCACGCCTTCCGGCCCCATCTCCATCAGGTCGAGCATCTCGGCCTGCGACGCCACGTCGCTTATGGACTTGGAGACCAGCTCCGTGTCGGGGCTGTTCAGTATGATATACTGCGAAGGGTGAAAGGACAGTCTGATCCCCGATTTGCGGGCCTTTTTGCCGATAGCGGCAAGTTCCGCTTTGCTTTCCCGGACCATGCCGTGAAATTGCGGCATGTCGGGATGAGTGGCGTATGGCGCCAGATCCGAAGACATGCGGTACATGCCGATGTTGTGCTCTGCAAGAAAGTCCAGGATCATGTCCACGTACTCCAGTGACACCTTGAGGTGCGGGTTATTGGCCCATCTCCGCGTGTCGTTGGACTTCACGTCCGGCAGCGACAGAACCTTTACCGGAAAGCCGAGCCTCAGTGCCTTCGACGCCATGCTTTGACCTCCATTACCCATTCCCCGGTCCGTGCCGCTGAAGCTGTGTCGGCATGGGTCGAGGCGGTGGCGCAATTCGTCACCTTTGTTATTTCTACTTCAGGCAGCGTCTGGAGTTTGTTGCCTTCGCCGGATATACCCATGCGGCACAGCGTTTTGCCGCGGGCAGCGACGGCTGTCTCATCGGCTCAGGCCCCTCGAGGTGTTAGAAGGGCCGTTGCGGGGTGCGATATGCTTTGTGGCAGGGCCGACGATACGACAAGAATGCGGGCAAGCCGGAACTGAATGCCTGGATGATCGCCCCTATTTCGGCAGACACGTGACCCTTATGTTCCTGGCGTTGGTGATCTTTGCGCAGAACTCCCATTGCGCTGTGTTTTGGGAGATCTTGAGCATGAGGAGATTGAGCCCGGACTTGAGGGAGATGTTGACCTTGTCGGAAGCGGGCGTGGCGGCGCGGGCGACGCTGTGGTTATGGATGAGCTGACCGTTAAGCCAGGCCTTGACGCCGTCGTCGCTGCCGAGTTCGAGGATAGCGTCCTGTGGCTGCTCGGAATAAATCCATGTCCTCACGTATGCCACGCGGTTGTCGCCCGGATAAAGCCGCAGGAGATCGAGCATCCACGGACGCTCGGGATCGGTGCCGGCCGGCAGCAGCGACCATCGGGCCGTGCTGTTGGGGGTTTCGGGTTCAAACACGCTCCAGAGCAGCGAGTTGTGATCCTGGTATGCTTCGGTGTAGAAGTCTGTGACCTGCCAGGCCACGATAAAGTCCCCGAAACCGTCGATGGTCCTGGCCAGCGTTTGCGCCTGCGTCTTGATATCCGGCGAGACGGCGATCTGCTCGATCTTTAGCGCCGTATTGCGGGCCAGGTCCGGCGATGCGCCGGCGGTGCGCTGGGCGATGGCCAGCGCCGCAAGTATGGCCTCCTTGCGTACCGTCGGATCGTCCAGCACGGCGGCGACGACGTTCAGCGCGTCGGGGTGGCTGACCTGGGCCAGGCCCCCTATGGCCAGCCGCTTTTCGGCGGGAGAAGCTGCACGCTCTAAGGCCTTGGCGTATAAGCCCGCCTTTGTTTCGCCGGCAATGCTGTCGTCAGTGCCCAGGAGGCGGATATAGCCGCGCAGCGCGAGGATGCGGTGGGTGTCGTTGGCGGCGGTGTCGCAGATACGCAGGAGCGTGTCAAGTGCATCGGCGTTGGGGCAGCCGGCCAGCGCACGAATGGCGGTGTCACGGATCGCCTCGCTGTCGCTGTCAAGGGCGGTTTGGAGCGCCCCCAGGGCCGTGCCGTTTCCGATTCTGCCTAACACGCGGAGCAGCGAAAGGCGGGTTTCGAGGTCCCGCGCGCCATTGAGTGCGCCAGTTACCTCGTCGGCTTGTTTGGATTTGTCGGGTTTTTTCAGGGCGACGGCGGCGGCGGTGACCTCGGCCTGGCTGCGGACGCGGGCATCCTGGATGTTGAGCAGCAGCGACACCAGCGCGGGCAGGTCCTGCGGCCCCGCCAGTTCGGTCAAGGCTTTAAGGGCGGCGATCGCGACGGTCTCGTTCTTGTTGGCGGCTTCCGTCAGCAGGGCTGCAACTGCAGCGCTGAAGCGACGCGCAGCGATAATCTCGATCAGTTTCGCTTTGAGGGGTGCGTTCGCCGACTGCATGCAGGCGATGATTTGCTGCTCGATATCGTCGGCCTGGATTGTGCGAAGGGAGGCCAGCGCGATCTCTGATTCGCCGCCCCCGGCGTCGGCAGCTGTTAGAAGAATGGCAACAGCCGATGAATCGCCAATCTGTCCTAAGGCCTTTAGCGCTTCCGTGCGGACGTTCCTGTCGTTGCTTTCGGCAAGTTGCCGGATGACGCCCGCCACGGAAGGATCGTCACGGTCGAGCAGGGCCTTGATCGTGAGAACCTGGATCGCGGGGCTGAGATTAGGCACTTCAGCGGCCAGCTTCTGCGAGACAGCACTGCCGCGCAGCTTTCGCGCCGCTAACAGGGCCATTTCGACTTTGCCGGGGTCATCACTTCTGAGTTGTTCAGCGAGCAATGTTATGCCGGAATCGCCGCCGGCCAGGATCGAATTGTATGCGGCGGCGTTCTTGATGTGACCCGGTACATCGGCAAGAAGAACTCTGTTGAAGACCGCGACGGCCTTTTCGTTTTCGCCGCGAGCCATGAGTCTCTGTCCGGCCGTCAGCGCCGCCTGTGCCGCGGAGATGCGGAGATCATCTTGCACGGCAGCGAGAACACCGCCGATTGTTGCAATTGCCTCATCGGTCGCAATCCGACCCAAAGCGGCCACGGCTTCTCGTGAAACGCCGCTTTGATTGTCCAGGATGAGTCTCTCCAGAGCTGGCACCGCCCTGGTGTCCTGCCGGGCCCCTATGGAACTTATGATCCCCGCCAGTTGGCGGCCCTTCACCTTGGCCAGCGCGTTGCGGAACGCCTCGTCAACGCGTTCATCGTCGATCTGCTCCAGCGCGAAACGTGCATAGTCGCTGAGATTGGCGTCTCCCAGCAGCGCCGCAAGGACATCCACCGATTCTCCCGTGCCCACGATCGACAACTGCTGACAGGCCCGGGCTTTCTGCTGCACGCCGGCGTCGGATCGCAGAACAGAGAGGCAGTGCTCTTCGGTGGGCAGCTTTTCCTGGGCGGATGCCGCGCCGCCCACCGTCAGGATTGCGATGATGAAAAACAGATTCGTTTTCATGATGACCCTTCTTTGCGTCTCGGTTCAGATGTGCCAGGGCGCCCGCATCGATCTGTTGCGCATCCGGTTCGCTTCCTCATCGCCCACGAAGCTCTCGCTTGCCGGGTCGAAGTCGAGGCTTCGATTCAACTGCCACGCAATGGCGGCCGCATGGCAGGCAACATGCGAGCTTCGCATGGAATCCGGCCCCGACGCGCAGACCGCCCGCGATTTGACGCAGTCGAAAAAGTTCCGCGTATGGCCCGCCGGGTCTGTGCCCTGTCGCACGTACGCCCTCCGCTCGGTCTGAAGCGAGGCGGGGAACATCTCGATGCTGCCGCTGTCGCCCGTTTCGACCCACCCTTCATCGCCCTCGAACCGCACGGGACAGGTGCCCAGTCCCATCCAGCCGCCCGGCCGCATGACGAGTTTGACGCCGTTGGCGTACTTGGCGTAAATAGTGTCCCCGGCAGGTTCATAACGAACCGGCGTCGTGCCGTCGGCGTCCAGCGCCCACTGGCAAAGGTCCACCGTGTGCGCGCCCCAATCCAGCAGCGTCGCGCCGGAATCGAAGTCGTAGTAGCCGCGCCACCCGCCGTCAACATAGCTCTTATTGTACGGCCGCCACGGCGCCGGGCCGAGCCAGCGATCCCAGTCGCAGACGTCCATGGGCGGTTCGGGCTGAGCGGGCAGCCAGTCATAAAGCACACGCAGGCTATAGATCGACGCATGCACCGTGTGGATTCTGCCCAGCTTGCCGCTGCGGGCCAGGTGCACGGCGAACTGGAAGTTGCTGATGCTCCGCCGCTGGGTGCCGGCCTGAAACACACGCCCGTAACGGTTCATCGCATCCGCCAGCGCCTGGCAGTCCCCAATAGTGATGCCGCACGGCTTCTCACTGTAGACGTCCTTGCCGGCCTTGGCGGCCATGATCGACGCCAGACTGTGCCAGCGGTCGCCGGTAGCGACAAGCACCGTATCGATGTCGTCCCGGGCCAGCAGTTCCTGCATATCAATGTATGAGGCACAGTCATTGCTGCCATATTTCGCCCTGGCCATCTCCAGAACCGCCTCGCGCCGACTCTTCTGCACGTCGCAGATCGCCACGAAACGGACGTCCGGCTCATCCATCATCCGCCCGAGGACGTAACGGCCGCGCGGACCGATCCCGATCGCGCCCAGGGTGATCCGCTCGCTGGGCGCAACGCCGTTTCGGCCCAACACCGTTGACGGAACGAATACCGGCAGCGCGGCCGCCAACGCCGACCGCCCCAAAAACACCCGGCGCGTAACTCGTTTACTTGTCACCATCGATCTCCTTCGTCTGACAATACCCGCTGGCAGCGCAGCACAGCATACACCAGGTACTTGTACACAAATCCACAAATAGAATCCAGCGTTTTCACGCACCGCATGAGGACTGTTTGAAATCTCCCGCCGCGGCGGGTATAATGTCCGCCTGTGAATCAAGGGCCCCGTGTAAATGAAGGGCTGTGTGACGGGCGGGAAAGGCATGCCTTCCCCGCGATATGGGTCTTTTTTGTGGAGGTTGCTATGGCAGACAGGTTGACACGGCGTGGGTTTTTACGGAACGGTGCGGCCGCGGGATTGGGGCTTGCCGCAAGCGGGGCTTTGTTACAGACGCCCGCGGCAGCGGAACCCAAGGCCGGCCCGGCGACGATGATGGACTTTGCGCCGCCGGCCAAAGACCTGATCCGCGTGGGCTTCGTCGGGATCGGCAACATGGGCTCGGGTCACGTGAACAACCTCCTGAAGATTGAAGGCTGCCAGATCACCGCCGTCTGCGACATTCGGCCGGAACGTACCAGATGGGCCGCCGACCGCGTCAAAGCGGCAGGTTTCCCCGAGCCGAAGGCTTACACGGCCGGCGACTACGACTTTGAACGGATGTGCGCCGAGGAAGACCTGGACCTTGTGTACAACGCGGCCCCCTGGCGGTGGCACACGCCAATCTGCCTTGCGGCGATGAAGAACGGAAAGCACGCCGCCTCCGAGGTGAATATCGCGCTGACGGTCGAGGACTGCTGGAAGCTCGTCGAGGCCTCGGAGAAGTATAAGCGCCATTGCGTCATGCAGGAGAACTGCTGCTATGACTCGACCGAGATGGTGGTGCTCAACATGATTCAGCAGGGCCTCTTCGGCGAGGTGCTGCACGGCGAGTGCGGGTATCTGCACGACCTCCGGGGCCTGAAGATCAGCCCGAGCGTCTACCAGGGCATGTGGCGAGTGCAGCACTCGATTCACCGCAACGGCAACCTCTACCCGACCCACGGAATCGGACCGATGGCCTGGTGCATGGACATTCACCGCGGCGACGCCTTCGACACCCTCGTGTCCATGTCGACAAAGAGCATTGGCCTCAACTTATATGCAGCCGCCAGACACGATGCCGCCAAGAGCGACGCGGACAAAGCATTCTATGCCAAATGGCGAGACCAGAAGTACGCGCTGGGCGATGTGAACATCACGCTGATCAAAACAAAAAAAGGCCGGACGATCATCTGCAAGCATGACACCAACCTGCCGCGGCCGTACAGCCGCGACTTCTTGGTCCAGGGCACCAAAGGCCTGGTGCGTAAGTACCCCACCGAACTGTTGCACATCGAAGGATTGACGCCGGGGCACGACTGGCAGAACCTGGCGGCCTACAGGGAAAAGTACGAACATCCGGTATGGAAAACGATGAAGGAGCGGGCAAAAGGCGCCGGCCACGGCGGCATGGACTTCATCGAGGACTGGCGGCTCATTAACGCGCTGCGCCGCGGCCACTGCCCCGATATCGACGTCTATGATTCGGTCGCCTGGAGCGCAATTATTCCGCTCAGCGAGGAGTCCATCAACAAGGGCTCCGCGCCGGTCCCGTTCCCGGACTTCACGCGCGGCGCATGGGAGAAGCCGCGGCCGTTGGGCGTTTCGCAGTGGCTGTGACAGGCATGGATGCAGGAGCACGGATGAGGCCGACACTGTTAATCCTGGCGGCCGGGATGGGCAGCCGGTATGGCGGCTTAAAGCAGATCGACCCGGTTGGCCCTAACGGCGAAATCATCATCGACTATTCTATCTACGATGCGCTGCGGGCCGGCTTCGGCAAGCTGGTGTTCGTCATCCGCCATTATTTCGAGCAGGCTTTTCGCGAAAAAATCGGCAGCAAATTCGACGGCGCCGTCGAGACGGCCTATGTGTTTCAGGAGATCGATGCTCAGGTCGGCAGCTTTACCGTGCCCGCCGCCCGCCAGAAGCCCTGGGGCACCGGCCATGGAATTCTGATCGGCAGAGACGTCATCAGCGAGCCTTTTGCCGTCATCAACGCCGACGACTACTACGGCGTCGATTCGTTCCGGGTGATGGCCGATTATCTTCGCGGCAGTACGGTGTCGCAGCACGAGTATGCGATGGTGGGCTTCCGACTGCGCAACACACTCAGCCAGTACGGCAGTGTCGCGCGGGGGGTTTGCCGCTGCGATGCCCGCGGGTACTTGCAGGATATCGTCGAGCGGACCAGGGTGGAGAAAGACGGCTCCGCCGCTCGGTATATCGACGAATCCGGGGCCGCCCATCCTCTCACCGGCGACGAAGTCGTCTCGATGAACCTGTGGGGTTTTCATCCGTCACTTTTCGAGCACCTTGCCGAGACCTTTGCGCGATTTCTGGCTCAGCGGGGCAATGATCCGCGATCGGAGTTGTTCATCCCTTCCGTCGTGGACGAACTGATCAAGCGCGGCACGGTGGTCGTGAAGGTGCTGCCCACACACGAACAGTGGTTCGGCGTCACCTATCGTGACGACATGCCGATTGCCCGCCGGCGAATCGGAGAACTGATCGAGGCGGGGGTATATCCGCGGAGGCTCTGGCCGGCGTAATGGAGCAAGATATTCGTTCAATTGCCGCACAGTTCCGCCTCGAAGGCCGGCTCGTTGACGCAGAACCCTTCGGCAGCGGCCACATCAACGACACATACGCACTGACGTGCGAGGCAGCCGCCGGCCGCCGACGGTACGTCTTGCAGCGGATCAATCATCTGGTATTCACCAACCCGCCTGCCGTGATGGAGAACATCCGGCGGGTGACCGAGCACATTCGCACCAGGCTTGCCGCCGAGGGCTCGCCTCTGGCCGCCCGGCAGCTTGTGCTCATCGAGACGCACGACGGGCGGACCCATTTCCAGGACGCCCTCGGCAATACGTGGCGGGTCTATAACCGCGTCGAAGATGCGATGACGTACGACACACTGCAGTCGCCGGCGATGGCGCGGGAAGTCGCCCGAATGTTCGGGTGGTTCGGCCGCATGCTCACGGACCTGCCCGGCGGGCCGGTGCACGAGACGATTGTCGGTTTCCACGACACGCCCAAACGGCTGGCCGCATTCATGGAAGTGCTCAGACGCGATCCGCAGAATCGGGCCGCCGGCTGTCGGGCCGAGATCGCATTCGTGGAGCAACATGCCGCGATCTGCGGCGATCTTCTGGACCTTGTCGACCGGGGCGAGATACCCGTGCGGACGACCCACAACGACACGAAGGTCAACAACGTGATGATGGACGTCTCAACGCAAACGGGAGTGTGCGTCGTCGATCTGGACACGGTAATGCCCGGCCTGTCGCTGTACGACTTCGGGGATATGGTGCGAACCGCCACCTGCGAGGCCGCCGAAGACGAGCAGGACCTCTCTAAGGTCAGAATGCGAATGCCGATGTTCGAAGCGCTGGTCCGGGGGTACGCCGCCGAAACGCACGGATTCCTGACGTCCGCCGAGAAGAAAAGGCTGGCGTTTTCCGGTAAACTGATTACCTTCGAGCAGATGATCCGTTTTTTGGCCGACCACCTCGCCGGCGACGTCTACTACAGGATTCACCGGCCGGGGCAGAACCTGGACCGGGCGCGGACACAGATGAAGCTGGTGCAGTCCATCATCGAGCAGGAAGACGCGATGAATGCGATTGCCGACAGCGTTTTTGCGCAGTACGCATGAAGGTTCAAGTGGCCGTCTCCTGCCGGCAGCAGGTAATGCGGCGCACCACGAATCGTAAGGAGCAGCGTTATGGCATTGCAACTGATAGACTGGATTATCGTCGCGGTTTTCTTCGCCATGATCCTGGCCATCGGGTTAATCGTCTCCAGACGCGCCGGCAGCAGTTCTGCGGAGTTTTTCCTCGGCGGCCGCAGCATGCCCTGGTGGCTGTTGGGCGTTTCCATGGTTGCATGCACCTTCTCATGCGACACGCCGAACCTTGTCACGGGCATGGTCCGCAGCGGCGGCGTAGCGGCCAATTGGGGATGGTGGGCCTTTCTGATTACCGGCATGGTCACCGTCTTCGTCTACGCACAGTTGTGGCGCAGATCGAAGGTCATGACCGATCTGGAGTTCTATGAACTGCGCTACAGCGGAAAGAGCGCCGCCTTCATCCGAGGCTTTCGGGCGCTGTACCTCGGCATTTTTTTCAACTGTCTTATTATGGGAACGGTCACCCTGGCCGCCATCAAGATCGGACAGGTAATCTTTGATCTCGACCCGCTGCCCGCCGTCGTATACGGCTCCATCGGCGTGGTGATTTACGCCGTCGCCGGCGGAATCAAGAGCTGCATCTGGGCGGATTTCTTCCAGTATGCCATTGCCATGTTCGGCGCCGTCTATGCGGCGGTGGTCGCTGTCCGGCAGCCGGAGGTGCAGGGACTGGCCAATCTCCTGCAGAATTCAGCCGTCGTTGAGCAGTTGAGCTGGATGCCCGACTTCTCGACGTGGCTGGCCTGGGTGCCGCTGTTGCTGCTTCCTGTGGCGGTACAGTGGTGGGCGGTTTGGTACCCCGGCGCCGAGCCCGGCGGTGGCGGCTACATCGCCCAGCGCATGCTGGCCGCCAAAGACGAAAAGAATGCCATCGGAGCAACATTGTTCTTCAATTTTATGCACTACGCCATGCGGCCCTGGCCCTGGATCATCGTCGCGCTCGCTTCGATGGTCTGCTTTCCCACCCTGGAAAGTATCGAGGCGCAGTTTCCGGGCATTGACCCCACCTACCTTCGACAGGATATTGCCTACCCGGTGATGATCTCGCGGCTGGGCCCCGGCTTGCTCGGTTTAGTGGTTGCCTCTCTGATCGCCGCCTATATGTCCACCATTGGAACCCACCTCAACTGGGGCTCCTCGTATGCCGTTAACGATTTCTACAGACGATTCATCCGCAGGAATGCCGGCGAAAAGGAATTGGTGCTCGCCGGCCGTGTCTGCACCGTGTTGCTGATGGTGATCGCCGGAGTCTTTGCACTTACCTTCCTCGAGGACGCCAACCAGGCCTTCGAGATACTCCTGCTGTCGGGCGCCGGCACGGGGGCGATTTACCTGCTTCGCTGGTTCTGGTGGCGTATTAATGCATGGACGGAGATCGCCGCCATGGTCGTGGCGACAATCGTGGCGTTTTGGCTTGTACTCGGGGTGGAGGCCGACGGAACGCTTGCCTGGTATATCGGCTCGTCAGGTGTAAGCAGGCATGTGTTTAAAATTGATGATCCCGCCACCGTGGAAGCGGTTGTCGCCCGGCGCAGTGCCGCGGCCGCGGACGTTGCACTGCTGCAAGACGAACTCGACTCGCTGGCAAAGGCCTGGCGCAGAGCACGTCGCCAGGGCGCCGAAGCGAGAGATGCCGCAAGGGCCGCCTACGATGCAAAGCTCGAAGAGTTGAACTCCGTCAAAGCCGAAACCTCCGTCATCGCGCTCATCCAGGCCGCATCAGCGGCGCCGTGGCGGCAGGACCTCGACGCGTTTTACCTCGCTCAGCGACAATGGGAGTTGAAGCGAAACAATGCGCGGCGCCTGCGTTTGGGTCTTGAGGAGAAAACGCTGCAGGATATGACCGTGAATTTTGCGGGTATTGTTGCGGGTGACAGGATTTATGTCTATCACCCTGACGTCGCCAATCTCAAGTTCCCCGTTCAGTTAATGGTGTGTGTCATCCTGGTGACCCTGGTCTGGGTGGGTGTGACGTTGGTGACGCCGCCCGCCGACAAGAACACGCTCCGTAACTTCTACCGACTGTGCCATCCCGGCGGGCCGGGCTGGCGCAAGGTGGTCGAGGATGCGCGAAAAGACGGCGAGAACATCGATGTCAAGGATGCCGTCAACGACTGGCGCCTGCCGATGCAGTTGATATGCGTGTTCCTGGGGTGTGTCGCGATTTACGCTTTGTTGTTTGCCGTTGGCAACTTTGTTTATGGCAACCTGACGTGGGGACTTGTGCTCATCGGTGTCGCGGCCGTCGCAGTTGTGCTGCTGTTCCGTTTCCTGGGAAAGATTGGCATCGAACATGAACAGTCCGCAACCGCCGAGTCAAGGGTTGCCTGACCGGCCCGGCCGCGTTTCAGACGCCCGGCCTTCAGGCAAACCTTAGCCTTCGCCGTGCCGTCTGCACATAGCCGCCCGGCGCGGTCCCTCACCGGGCTCGTATGTATCCTGCGCAAAAACAGTGAACCGCTGCGGGAGGAAATGAGGCATCACCGCGTCCCCATCAAGCCCCTCCCTCAGCCATAGTCTACTGCGTGCTACTGCTCCTCCGCCTCTTTCCGCAGTTTCTCCGCATCCAGCAGCAGCACGTTCCGATCCGGCACAGTATACGGAGTCAGCTCAAACGTCCACTCGTACTCATCCTTGATGTGCCCCGGATACAGCACCTCAGCGAAGAAGTCCATCGGAAACTTGTCGTGCACCGGCCGCTCCAACCTCCGGTGGGTATTCAGAATCTCGTATCCTTCCTTGACGGCCCGTACCTTGTAGTCCCCGTACCACTCGAACCCGACCGTCACCGGCGACACCCCGATCTCCTCGTCATTGAGGGTAATGACCGCCCCCTGGGGTAACGTGTTGATCGTCAGCTTCCGCTGGACACACCCGGAAAGCATCGCGACAAAAACGATCAGAACAATCGTCCCCGCCAACCCAAATCCGTTCTTATATTTCATAAGACATCCTCATTCCATTTCTCTGCCTATGCCTGCTCCACTTGACCCCCGGTCCAATGCCTTGGGTGCCGTCAAACACGGGCCATGATGTACCTGTCACTGTGGTCTATCAAAACACCTCTTGATGGGCACTTCCGCCGGAGCAAAACGCGTTTGGCGGTGCCGAATACCGACAGTACCTTTTCGCATCTGCTTTGATCGCGCTTTCGACATCACCGCATACCCTGGACATTTTACCGCATTTGCCCGCCCATTCACCGCATTTCCCTGCGCATAACGTGAACACCCCCGCGGTTTCACAGCCCATCACGGCATACCGGCCCGCAAACAGGGCAGGATACCGCACACAAACCCCGAAATCAACTATGGAATTGACATAAACCCGCACAACCGGTAACGTAGCACGCAAAAAACCGGGACTTTGTCGCCGAAACAAAGCACGGGCATGCGTACAACTGCTTAGCTAAAGGAACACCGCAAAACCATGAAGATATCCCTCAATTGGCTCAAAGACTACGTGGATCTCCACGAAACCCCGCACGAAATCGCCGAAACCCTCAGTAACCTCGGCTTTCCAACCGAAAGTACCACACAGACCGACGATGACACCGTCATTGACGTTGAAATCACCAGCAATCGCGGCGATTGCCTCAGCCACATCGGCATCGCCCGCGAACTGGCGGCCGCCTGGCGCCGTACCCTCCGCCTCCCGTCCCCGAAACCGCCTTTTTCAGACAAGAACGCCGATTCCTTTGTCAAGGTGAAAATCGACTGCCCCGACACCTGCCGCCGATACACTGCCCGCATCATCACCGGCGTAAAGGTCGGCCCAAGTCCTGACTGGCTCCGTAAGCGCTTGGAAGCAGTGGGTTTACGAAGCGTCAACAACGTTGTCGACGCAACCAACTATGCCATGATGGAGACCGGTCAGCCTCCGCATGCCTTCGACTACGACAAACTTCGCGTAGGCACGATCTCCGTAAGAAACGCCGTCACCGGCGAGCGCCTCGTCAGTATCGACGGAACAAAGTGCGATTTGACCCCGGAAATGATGGTCATCGCCGACGACAGCGGCCCGGTAGCCATCGCCGGTGTCATGGGCGGCCTCGACACCGAAGTCAGCGGCGAAACCACCAATATTCTCTTGGAAGATGCCCATTTCGATCCTGTCAGCGTCAGATCCACAGGCCGAAAACTCGGAATCAGCTCCGAGGCCGCATTCCGCTTCGAACGCCAGGTCGATATTGAAAAAATCGATTTCGCAAGCCTCCGCTGCGCCGAATTGATCTGCCAGGTCGCCGGCGGAACAGTAGCTCGCGGCGTCGTCGACGTATACCCAAAACCAACCGCGCCCATCGAAGTGAAAATGCGATTTGCACGCCTGAAAGCCTTGTTGGGAATCGAAATTCCAAATGAAGAGGCAATCCGCATTTTGGCGGGTCTCGGTTTTCAGATTTTGAAAACTGAAAATGAAAATGTCGTTTGCCAAATTCCATCCTGGCGAAATGACATTTCGCGCGAAGCCGACCTCATCGAAGAGCTCGCGCGTTCGTGGGGATACGATCGGATTCCGGTGGAGCGCAAAATTCATATTGAGGTTGCGGGAATTGACAAACGCGAAATTACAATTTCGAAAATCAGAAATCTGCTTTCCGGCTGCGGGTTTTTCGAAACCGTCAATGTGACTTTCATTGACGAACCCACGGCGCGCCTTTTTGCCGGCGACGGGGATGAACATTTGAGCGTGAAGGACGAGTCGCGGAAGGGATCGAATCTTTTGCGGCGGACGCTTATGGGATCGCTGATGGGGGTCTTGAAGGTCAATGTGAATGCAAAGAACGTCCCATGCAGGGTTTATGAAATCGCGGATACGTTCGTACCGGTGGGGCGCGGGGTGGAAGGGGAACTGCCGATCCAGCGGACGAAGCTGGGTCTGGTGTGCGATGCGGGTTTTCGTACGCTGCGCGGGGTGCTTGAGGCGCTTGTGCGAACCATATCCCGTGATTCGGCGGTGGAGTTCAAGCCGGAGACGTTGGGATGGGCCAAAGAGGGGGCGGAAATCTACATCGACGACATGTTTGCGGGCGTGGCGGGGATAATGTCGGGCGATGTGCTGCGGAAGTTGGACCTGGAGGGGCTGGAAGTATGCGGCGCGGAGCTGGATTTTGGCCTTCTGGTGGAGATGGCGGGGGGGATTCCGACGGCGCGGGCAATACCGCGTTTTCCGGCGATTGTGCGGGATTTGTCTTTGATTGTGGATGAGCACATCCGTTGGCGGGATATAACGGAGGTGGTTGAGGCAGTGGGGCCGGCGATGTTGGAGGCGGTGGAGTTCGTGGGTATATACCGGGGCAAACCCATTGCCGAGGGCAAGAAGAGCGTGACGGCGTCGCTGCAGTTCAGGGACGAGGACGGTACGCTGCGGCATGAAACCGTGGATACGTTCGAGAAGGCCATCGTCGACGAACTGGCGGCCAAGTTAGGGGCAGAACTACGAACTGCATAATTGCGGAGTAGTAAAGTTTTGTGCGGGCAGTTGTGGCGGTTCAAGAGGACGTCGGTGCGCGAAGAGAAAAGCAGGCCGGGTGTGTCGCTAATGTGACATGGTGTGCTGTAGAAAATGGCCGGCAGTTGCTTGCCGTCGCTGTTAATGCTATGCATAGAACTCCTGGGGCTGCAATTCCGGATACCCGCCAATCTGTCGGAGTTGTTTTCTGATGTCAAAGCAGAGATCGCATTTGCTGATATAGCCGGCGGGCCGCGGTTTGTAGTCAAAGCCATCGGTCTCCAGGAGCCCGCATGGCCCGCGATCGTATAATCGGCAAAACACGACAAATTGGGCGCGATCGATCAGAGGGTGCAGCTCCTTTTGGGCATTGCCGACAGTTATTCCCGGGCAGCCGCCCGTAAACAGATGACCGTGCGGATCAATATGAAAGTGCGTCACCGATGAGAGCATCGCCGCACAGTTATCCCTGGCGAAATGTTCGATGTCATATCTTGGCAATCCTTCAGCAAGGGCGTGAGCGGCCCGGCCGGCCGGCCGGAGGTAGGAGTGAAGACGCCAGAGGCCCACGTTTGTGAGATTTAAGATCCGGCAGGATTCGGCCAGCGTGTGCGTCCTGTCTTCCTCGCCCAACCTCGCCAGGGCACGATAGCCTTCGGGTGTCCACACGATGACATTGCCGTCAAAAACGTCATTGGCGACCGAAACGCCGATCTTCGTCCGTTCGAAGGGAATGAATTCGTTGTGGAAGAGTGATGCGCTTATGAGCACGGCGGGCAGGCCTCTCTGCCGCATTTGTTCGAAGCCCTTGCGTGCGGCTTGTTCGTCGCAACACCAGGCGCAGTTGGTCTCAAGATAGTCGAGGGGTACGTTGTGGCGAACCGCTGATTCGATTGCCTTCAAGAGGATATCCATGCGTATGGTTGCTTCACCGCCCGCGAGGTGGAGGCCCGTGAGACGGGGTTCCCGGGCCAGAGCAGTGAAAACGGCCTCGATCATGTCATTGGTCATCCAGGCCGTCTCGGCCGGCCGGCAGCGATATAGACAGTGCCTGCACGCATTGGTGCACTGGTAGCTGAGCATGATGCCGCCGGAAGTCAACGGTGGTATGGCGTACTGCATAGTGTTTCTTGATGAACTGCTCCGGTCAAAATCTGTCGCGCACCGCCATTACACGCCGAAACTGCAACTCAATAAAGAGCTTACGGCTAATATAAGGCTCACGGCCAGTGATGACCTCACCGAGGTCGGCGCTGTCGGGTTTGCAGCGAATAGCCGAGACCAGGGCGGATGATGGTCCTATTTGAAGCCGTTGGCCAGCGCGTAGTATGTTTCGTTTATTCGAAGGTCCTGTTTGAATCCGGCGATAGTTGTGTTTCTGTCGATCAGGAGGTACTCGATACCGGCGATTTCGGCGAAATCGGAGAGGTGTTCTTCCGTCAGGGCCATGCTGAAACCGGTGTGGTGTGCTCCTCCGCCGAGGATCCAGGCCGCCGCGGCGGTCTTGAGGTCCGGCTCGGGTTTCCAGAGGACCCTGGCGACCGGGAGATTGGGCAGGGGGGTGTTGGGCGCCATGACCTTGCACGGGTTGGCTATCATTCTGAAGCGGTTGCCCATATCCATGAGTGACACGTTGATTCCTTTGCCCTCAGGAGCACAGAAGACGAGCCGGGCTGGATCGGCCTTGCCGCCGATACCCAGAGGATGCACCTCCAGCGCGGGCCTGGCGCCGGCAACAGTCGGACAGACCTCAAGCATGTGTGCGCCCAACACCTTCATATCCGCCGGGTCCAGGTGGTAGGTGTAGTCTTCCATGAAGGAGGTTCCGCCCTGCATGCCGGCGGCCATAACCTTCATGGCCCGAACCAGGGCCGCTGTCTTCCAGTCCCCTTCGGCGCCGAAGCCGTAACCGTCAGCCATGAGCCGCTGGACCGCCAGGCCGGGCAGTTGAACCAGCCCGTGGAGGTCTTCGAAGGTCGTGGTGAATGCGTTAAAGCCGCCGGCGGTCAGGAAATTTCTCATGCCGGCTTCGATTCGGGCGGCCTGGCGGATGGTGTCGAGCGAGGCTTTGGCGTCCACTTCGTACTGCCGGCGATAATCGGCGACCAGCGCGTCGACCTGGTCGTCCTTGACGGCGTTGACGGCGGCGACCAAATCTCCGACGCCGTAGCCGTTGACCGAATAGCCGAACTGCTTCTGGGCCTCCACCTTGTCGCCTTCGGTTACTGCGACTTCCCGCATGTTGTCGCCGAACCGAGCGACTTTCATTCCCTGCCAGTCATGCCAGGCACAGGCCGCCCGCAGCCATATATCCAGCGCGTTGAGGACACTGTCGTCCTGCCAGTGTCCGACGATGACTTTGCGATTCTTGCGCAGACGGCTGCAGATGAACCCGAATTCACGGTCCCCATGTGCGGACTGATTGAGGTTCATGAAGTCCATGTCAATCCTGTCCCAGGGGATGTCGCGATTGAACTGTGTATGGAGGTGGGCGAAGGGCTTGTTGAGAGATCTCAGGCCGGCTATCCACATCTTGGCGGGGCTGAACGTGTGCATCCACGTGATCAATCCCACGCAGTTCGGCGAGGTGTTGGCTTCGGTGCAGATATTCAATATTTCATCCGGCGTCTTGACTACCGGCTTGAAAACGATCCGGCAGGGGATCGTCTCAGACTGGTCCAGAAATGCGGCGATTCTTTTGGAATCCTCGTCAACCTGTTTCAGGACTTCTTCGCCATACAAGTGCTGACTGCCGGTGATAAACCATGCTTCAAACTGTTTCAGATTCTTCATGGCTGTTTGTTCTCCTTAACGGTTTTAGTGACGGCTGAGAAAGCCTCCTTGGGTTGACAGTCTCTGTCGAACAGCAGCGGGGAGCCACCGATCCATGAGGCTCCATCGTAGACGCCCCAGAACGTCACGCGAGTGATTTCTTTGCTGTGTCTAAGAAGGACGGAAAATATCTCGGCGTACTTGTCTGCGAGTTTTTTCTGGGTTTCGGCTGCGGCCGCGGTCGGGTCACTTGTGGCCTGCCGGTTGACGCGGCTGATGTCGGCGCCGCGATAGCCGCGGGTCTGCGTGCGGATGTCCAACTCGGTGATCATCACCTTGACTCCGGTATCGGCCAGACTCGTGATTGCGTATTCAAGACCCTCGACGCTGGGGTGCGACAGGCTGGCGTGCAATTGTATGCCCACGCCATCGATGCGGATACCTCTTGACTTGAGATGCCTGACGATCGCGACGGCGCCATCGCACTTGGCTCTTGAGGATTCGAGGCCATAGTCGTTGTAGTACAACTCGGCGTCGGGGTCGGCCTCGTGTGCCCAGCGAAAGGCGTTTTCGATGAAGTCGTACTTCTTGGCTTCGACGCCTTCCCCGATGATTTGCAGCCAGGGGCTGTTGCGCAGCGTGCCATCCTCGCTGAGGGCCTCGTTAACCACGTCCCACCCCTTAATACGGCCTTTGTAACGGCCGACAACGGTTGTGATGTGGTCCTTCATGCGGGCCAGGAGGGCGTCGCGGGTTGCTGTGTTGCCGGAATCGTCACGGAATACCCATCGCGGCGTCTGGCTGTGCCAGATAAGGCAATGGCCGATAGGCACGAGACTGTTCTTCTCGCAGAAGGCGACATAATCGTCGGCGGGCTGCCAGTTGTACTGGTCGGGCCACGGGTGGATGAGCTGCCATTTCAGGTCGTTTTCCGAGGTGGCGGTGCTAAAGTGCTTCTCGACGATGGCGGCGGCCGGCATGTCGCGGCCAGTTACTACCCTTCGATTCAAGGCCCCGCCGATCAGAAAATGGTCTTTGAATACGTCCTTCAGGGTGGGCACGTCCTGTTCGGCCATGCACGGAAGCGCGCACGTCAAAAGGACCGCAAGGCTCACGACCGTACGTCTTTGCATTGTTTTCACTGTTTGCTCCTTATGTTGCGACAGAACTGTTCTACTCTGCAAAGATCTCGATGCCGTTGATGGCCGGGTTTTCTATGCTTGGCGTAAATGTAATTCTCAACTTGCCGTCGGTCACCTTAACGCCCTTATACTCACGCTGAATCGCCTTATACGGGCCGCCAGCTTCCTTCCAGATGTCGAAATTCTCCTCTGGCTTCTGTCCCTGGACAGCAAAGGAATACACTCGCTGACCCGGGCCGGTGATGCCCGTGAAGCACTCGGCAAAATGCAGACGTACCGTGTAGCTGCCGTTAGGAAGATTGAACTCGTAGGCGCTCATGCTGTACCGCTCGGTCCGGAAGATCTGCGGAAACGCCACGTTGGGCACCTCGAACTCCTCGGCACGTTCTACGGTCATGCCGTCCGGCGGCGTCAGCGAGGCGCCTGGAGCCTTGACCTGATCGGGCAGCCAGACGTTGCCATCCCTGTCGGTGTAGGGCTGATAGGCCCCACACGCCACACGGATCACGAGCTTGCCGGCAGCCAGAACGGCCGGAGTTGTGGGCGCTGCGGGGGCTACCGCTGCCGGAGGTGCGGGCAGTTCCGGCGGGGTGGACTTGAAGAGGTGTTGCGCGAAGAGGTACAGGTTGGCGGCCCATTCGGCGGCGTCGTGGCCGTTGCCGTCCACATGCCAGATGTGAGGGACGTTATTTTCCTTGAGATACTTGTGGACGCCCTGGCTGACGCGGATCAGGCCGTCCCTCCTGCCGCAGGCGATCCACAGCAGCTTCAGTTTGTCTCTCGCCGCGGCCGGATCGGGCAGAAATGCAACATCGTTATACATCCCGCCGAACTGGTTGGTATTCGGGGCCGAGGAGAATCCGCCTATCCAGGCAAAGGTATCTATGTTATACATGCCGATGTTGAGGGACTGGCCGCCGCCCATAGACAAACCCGCCAATGCGCGGTGCTGACGGTCGGCATGCACGGAGTAGTGAGATTCGATGTAGGGGATAATGTCCTTGAGCAGGTCGTTTTCGAAAGACTTTCCCCAGCCCTCGAATCCGCCGCCCATACCCCGACCGCGGCCGGGAGCCGGTCTGTTAGCCGCATTGCCCCCGTCGAGCGTTACACCGGCGTTACCATGGGGGAAGACAACGATCATGGGCTCAATCTTGCCGTCGGCGATGAGGTTATCGATGATGGTGTTGGCCTGGCATGCTCGTATCCATTCGAGGTCGTCGCCGCCGATGCCGTGCAGCAGGTAGAGCACCGGGTACTTGCGGTCGGTCGAATAGCCCGGGGGCGTGTAGACGTGCATCTGCCGACGCGCCCCGAGTGACTTCGATTCATACTGAACCGGCGTCACTGTGCCGTGAGCGATGTCGCTGCGCCTGGCATTGAACCCCGCGGGCGGGTCGGCGAAGGCCGGTTTGTCGTCGGGGGCCAGTTCGATGGGGCCGCCGAATCCGCCTCTTGCGCCGCTTCTGCCGGGGCGCTGGGCAGGCGCATCCGGCCTTGGACCGCGTGCCCGGGGCGGGGCCGAAGAAACGGAATCGCTTTTTTTGAACAGCAGGGGGGCGAACTGCCGCAGGCTGCGGCGCCAAGTCTGGAACTCGTGGGCCGTATCCGGCGAGACATAAAAGTGACTGTTTATGCCGGCTTCCTTAAGTGCCTCGGCATTGGCCTGCGGGTCGCCGCCAAAACGACGATTGCCGCCGAGTTCACGGCTGCCGTAGCTGACGAACACCAGCTTAACCTTCTCCTTGAAGCCGGGCGTGTTGTTGACATCATCCAGGGAGATGGTGCCGCCACTGAAGAGGCCGATGTGTGAGAACTTGTCGAGATTCTTCAGGGTGATCGATTTGGTTTCCATGCCGCCCATGGAAAGGCCGGCCATGGCGCGATTCGGCTGATCGGTCAATGTGCGGAAGTTGGCATCGACGTAGGGGATCAGTTCGTCAAGAAGAACCGTCTGGAATGCACCGATGTCGAAGTTTCTGATGCCGCCGAGCCGCGTTTCGTTCGTCATTCCGTAGGTCATTACGATGAGGAAAGGCTCGATCATGCCCTCTGCGATGAGGTTGTCCATGATCAGATTGGCGCGGCCCTGGTTGGTCCAGGCCGTTTCATCCTCGCCCCAGCCGTGCTGCAGGTACAGTACCGGGTATCGCTTGCTGGTGTCCTTGTCGTAGTGGGGGGGCGTGTAGACAAATGCGCGCCGAACGGTGTTGGTGCTTTTGGAGGGAAAGAGAATCTGCCGTACCTGGCCGTGGGGGACGTCCTTGAGTGCGTAGAAGTCCTGGTCATGTGCGGGGACTTCGATTCCGCTCTCCCATCGCGTAGAACCATAGAAGTTCAGAGTGCCGGGATCGTTAAAAATTCCTCCGTCAACCGTGAGATGATAATAGTGGAAGCCCTCATCAAGGGGCCTGCGGGTTACACCGGTCCATACGCCGTCGGGGCCTTTTTCAAGGGGAAAGCCGCCCCGTTCCAGTCCGCCCAGGCTCACCCAGACACTTTTCGCTTCAGGCGCCGTGATGCGGAAGCGGGCAAATCTCTGGGAGTTGACCTGCGGGTACTCCTGGCCGGGCTGATTCAGGCTTGAAGGCTTGAAATCGTCCGCCACGGATTGTTCCGTCTGAGCCATACAGGTTGCGCCTGTAACGACGGCTGCCAAGAAAAGTACGAGCGTGTGATTCATTGGATAGCCTCCTTAAAATTGTCTACAATGCCGACCTCAAAATGTGCACGCAGTTCTCCACGAGCATTACCTATTAAACCAAATAAACTTGTGAGATGTGAGAGTAAAAAACCGGCGGAGGCAGGATTTTTTTTACTCAGGGTGGTAAGATATAATCCGGTAAAGGTTGCGGACGGCCGGGCTTTCTAAGGAAAATCGCCGGCGGATGGGCCACGATTGCTGTGTTGTTTGTCAGCGCCTGAACTTTTGTGCCCATTGCCGCCGAGACGAGATTCCTGACATTGGCCGCCACGTGTATTGGGCGTGCAGACTGTTTGTGCGTCTCCTTAGGCGGCCCTTTCCTGGGGTCGCCTAAGTGGAGTAGGTAGTACTCATTTTGGAGGTTATCTTGCTATGTGTACACAGTCCAGGTTTTTGGCGCTCGTCTTGACTGCTTGCAGCAGTGTTGCGGTTGCTCGGCCGCCTGAGGAGCCTCTGAGTCTGTGGTACCGCCAGCCGGCCCAAAGATGGGTCGAGGCGCTGGCCGTGGGCAACGGACGGCTCGGGGCGATGGTCTTCGGCGGTATTGCCGAAGAACGAATCCAGTTGAACGAAGACACGCTCTGGGCCGGCGGGCCCTACGACCCAGCAAATCCCGAGGCGCTTGAGGCATTGCCGAAGGTGCGGGAGTTGATCTTCGCCGGCCGATACCGGGAAGCGCACAACCTTATCGGCCAGAAAATGATGGCCAAACCGTTGACCCAGATGCCTTATCAGTGCGTGGGCGACCTGCTGCTGAAGTTTCCGGATGTCGACGGGGCCACGGATTACCGGCGGGATCTCAATTTGGATACGGCGGTGGCCACGGTCACGTATACGATCGCCGGCGTGCGCTATACGCGAGAAGTCTTTGCCAGCCCGGTGGACCAGGTTATTGTGGTTCGCCTGACGGCCGACAAGCCGGGTAAGGTTTCATTTACCGCCGGCATGAGGACGCCCCAGAGGGCGTCGGTAACTGTCGAGCCGCCTGCCACACTGGTCATGCAGGGCGTTAACGGCGGCGCCAGCGGTATTGCCGGCGCGCTCAAGTACCAGGCCCGCGTGGCGATTGCGGCTTCAGGCGGAAAGATTGTGTCTGACGACGGCCGGATCACGGTCGCCGATGCGGACTCGGCATTGCTGCTTATCGCGGCCGCAACCAGCTACAAGAGCTACAAGGACGTAAGCGGCGCCCCGGAGGCGCTGACCCGTGAAACAATTGCCAAGGCTGCCGCGAGACCTTTTGATGCACTGCTTGAGGACCACGTCGCGGCTCATCGCGAACTGTTTCGGCGGGTGACGTTGGACCTCGGCACGACGCCTGCCGCCAATCGTCCGACCGACGAAAGAATCCGCGATCTCGACAAGGTGAAGGATCCGCAATTAGTTGCGCTGTACTTTCAATTCGGCCGGTATCTGCTGATCAGCAGTTCGCGGCCGGGCTGTCAGCCGGCGAATCTCCAGGGCATCTGGAACGACAGTATGAATCCGCCGTGGCAGAGCAAGTACACGATCAACATCAATACGGAGATGAACTACTGGCCCGCCGAGCCGACGAACCTGGCCGAGTGCGTCGAGCCCCTTGTGGCAATGGTGATGGATCTTACTGAAACGGGTGCACGCACCGCGAAAGTCTGCTACGGGGCCCGGGGCTGGGTCACGCACCACAATACGGACCTTTGGCGGGCATCGGCGCCGATTGACGGCCCGCAGTGGGGCATGTGGCCGACGGGCGGCGCCTGGCTGTGTCTGCACCTGTGGGACCATTATGACTATTCGCGCGACAAGGAGTACCTGGCGAAGGTCTATCCGGCCATGAAAGGGGCGGCACAGTTCTTCTTCGACACGCTGGTCGAAGAGCCCACGCGCAAGTGGCTGGTGACGTCGCCGTCGCTGTCGCCGGAGAACGGCCATCCGTTCGGCACGAGCATCTGCGCCGGTCCAACGATGGACATGCAGATTCTGCGGGACCTGTTCAGCAACTGTATACGCGCGGCGGAGATCCTGGGCGTCGATGAAGACTTCCGCAAACAGGCGGCCGCGATACGTGATCGGCTGGCCCCGAACCAGATCGGCAGCGCCGGTCAGCTCCAGGAATGGCTGGAGGACTGGGACATGAGGGCCCCGGAGAGGCATCACCGGCATGTCTCGCACCTTTACGGTTTGTACCCGAGCGATCAGATTCATGTGCGGACCACTCCCGATCTGGCGGCCGCGGTGCGCAAGAGCCTGGAGATCCGCGGTGATGAGGCCACCGGCTGGGGCATCGGGTGGCGGCTCAACCTGTGGGCACGCCTCCACGACGGCGAACATGCCCACAAGATTCTCATGATGCTCCTTCGGCCCGATCGAACCTATCCAAATATGTTCGACGCCCATCCGCCGTTCCAGATCGATGGTAACTTCGGCGGCGTCTCCGGCATCGCCGAGATGCTCGTTCAGAGCTGCGCGGGCGAGATTGAACTGCTTGCGGCGCTGCCCAAGGCATGGCCAGACGGCTCTGTCAAAGGCCTCCGCGCTCGCGGCGGCTTCGAGCTTGATCTCCAATGGCGGGGCGGCAAGCTTGCCAATGTCGCCGTGCGCTCGCTGGCAGGCGGATCGTGCCGGCTTCGCTATGGCGAGGTCACAAAAGACTTGAATCTGGCCAAAGGTCAGAGCGCCGAGTGGGATGGAATTGAATGATGAGGGCATAGCACGAGCAACCTTATTCGAGGAATTGTATCATGCAAAGTATTCAGTATCGCCGGCGGTATGTGAGTCTGATGACGTTTGCCGTATCCATCATTGCGGCAGCGCCTACTGTCTGTTTCGGAATCTCGCGCGATCCTGCGAAACACTGGACCGCCGACAACGGCAACGGCACATATTCGAATCCGCTGTTCTATGAAGAGTTCGAGGACCCGGACATCATCCGTGTCGGCGACACATTTTATCTCGCCGGCACCACCATGCACATGAACCCCGCGGTTCAGTTGATGCAATCCAAGGATTTGGTCAATTGGGAACTGGTGGGCTACTGCATGGACAGGCTCGATCTCGGTCCGGCCTTTCGCCTGGAAGACGGCAGGGGCATCTACGGCCAGGGCATCTGGGCGCCGTGCATCCGTTATCACAACGGCATGTTCTACGTCTTCTCGAACGTCAACGGCGTCGGCTTGCAGGTTTTCCGCTCCAAGTCGATACATGGTCCGTGGGAGCGCAATCAACTGCCGGGCAGGCATGACTTGTCGGTCCTCTTCGATGACGACGGCAAGGTTTATATCGTATCCGGCAACAGGAACCCTTATCCCATCGAAGAACTCACCCCGGACCTCAGGTCGTTCGTCCCTAACTCCCGGCGCATGATGGACGCTCCCGGCATGGGCGAGGGCCACCACCTTTATAAGATCAACGGCAAGTATTACGACGTGTCGGCGATCCCCGGGGCTACAACGGATCAGATGGTTGCCCGGGCCGATTCCATCGACGGCCCCTGGACGGTCGAGCGCATGGTTCGGGGCGAATCATTAGGCGTGACCGCTCAAACGCCGGCCCGTGCGAGCGCGCGTGACCCCGGATTGACGCTGCACCAGGGCGGCATAGTTGACACGCCGTCCGGCGAATGGTGGAGCGTCATCATGTCCGACCACGGCAGCGCCGGACGAATGGTGGCCCTGGTGCCGATCAGATGGGATAACGGCTTTCCGCTTATTGGCCTGCCGGGCAACCTCCGCAAGGCGCCCAATACCTGGATCAAACCCAACACAGGCCACACGCAGGAGCCGAGGCCCGCGTTTGTTCACGACGACAATTTCGACAGCGGCAAGCTCAATCCCGAGTGGCAGTGGAATCATGTTCCCGACGACAGCAAGTGGTCGCTGACGGAAAAGCCCGGTGTGCTGCGGCTGCATTCACTGCCGGCGGCCGATTTCTACAGCGCGCGCAACAGCCTCTGCCAGAGGCCGCCCGGACCCGAGTCGATCATGACCGTCGAACTTGACACGTCGGGCATGGTCGAAGGAGACACAGCGGGCCTTGCGCTGTTGAGTTCGCCTTACGCATGGATCGGGGTGGTGAAGTCCGCCGACGCAACGACGGTGCAGAGATACACCAGCGCGAGCCGCGGCGGATCCGGCTTCCGGCGGCGAGATGCTGCGGCCGTCCAGGAGAATCCGCCGGTCATCAGTTCGGTCCGTCCGCCGCAGCGCCTGTGGCTGCGTGTTCACTGTAACTTCGATACCGACGAGGCTGTCTTCAGTTGGAGCGCCGACGGCAGTAACTTCACGCCCCTGGGCGATCCGTTTACCATGACCTTCCAGCTTAGAACCTTCCAGGGCGTCCGTCCGGCGCTGTTCCATTACAATACGTCCGGCCGGGCCGGCGGCTGGGTCGATTTCGACAACTATACCGTGGAGGAGCCCCGGGCGAGGTGCATCGAACGGCAGATCCCCATGGGCAAGACCATCACGCTGACCAGCGGCGCCGACGGCAGCGTTCTTGCCGCCGATTTCGGCAGTATGAAAATGGTCAATGTGGCAGCCGACCAGGCCGGTGCCGATACCCGCAGTACCCTCTTCGAGGTTATCGATCTGGGCAAGGGCCGCGTGGCGCTGAAGGCCGCCAACGGCCGCTGCGTGTCGGTTGCAGGTAATGACGTCGTATTGAAGGACCTGGCCGGGGCAAAGCCCGGCAACGCGGAGTCCTTCCAATGGGTCAATCTCATGCGCGGCGACACCATGCTCATGTCGCTGACGAATCATCGTTATCTGGCAGCGACGCCCGGCAACCCCGGCCCGGTGACCGCATCCGCCACGGGCCCCAACCCGGCCCGCAAAGGCGGCGCCTGCTTCAAATGGAAAGCGGTTGAACCGGCGGATTGGAAAGATGAGGCCAATGCCCGTATCGCACGTCTTCGTCAGCGTGACGTGCACGTGCGCGTGGTGGACGAACAGGGCAAGCCGGCCGTCGGCGTGCAAATGGAAATCCGCCAGGTTCGTAAGGCGTTCCCGTTTGGGGCCGCCATGAGTCGAGCCATCCTTCGCAACGAGCAGTATGCCGACTTTTTCAAGGCTCACTTCAACTGGGCGGTGTTTGAAAATGAATCGAAGTGGTATGCCAACGCACGTCTCCAGGGCCGCGATGATTACCGCGATGCCGATGCCATGCTGGAGTGGTGTCAAGCCAATAATATCCCCGTGCGCGGTCACTGCATCTTCTGGGAACCGGAAAGATGGCAGCCCAGATGGGTCAGCGAACTTTCTGGTGACGATTTGCGCAGAGCCGTCGAAGGTCGTCTTGAGAGCGCAGTGACGCATTTCCGAGGCCGTTTTGTTCATTGGGACGTCAACAACGAGATGCTTCACGGGACGTTTTTCAAGGATCGTTTGGGAGAATCGATCTGGCCGTGGATGTTCAAACGAACTCATGAATTGGACCCGAAGGCCAGGCTCTTTGTCAACGATTACAATATTCTCTCGGTGGATCAGGCGCACGAGCAGGTGCAGACCGATGAGTACATCGCCAGTATTCGTCGGTTACTCGACCAGGGCGCACCCGTGCATGGTATCGGCATTCAGGGGCATCTCTGGCATGAAGACGTCCTGGCCAATCCGGGCGTCCTGAAGGAGAGACTGGACAAGCTTGCGGTCCTGCAGTTGCCCATCTGGATAAGTGAGTTCGACGTAGCGGACGACGACGAGACAAGCTGTGCTGACAAACTGGAAGTCGTCTATCGTACCGCTTACAGCCATCCTGCGGTTGAGGGGATCATGATGTGGGTGTTCTGGGCCGGCGCTTCCTGGCGAGGCCCGAACGCCGGTCTGGCCCGCCGCGACTGGACGCTCAATGAGGCCGGCAAGCGATACGAAGCATTGATGAAGGAGTGGTCCACCGAACTGTCCGCCAAGACGGATGCGGGCGGCGCTTTGTCGTTCCGCGGTTTTCACGGCGATTACGAGGCCAAGGTCACTGCTGGCGACGGTACGGAAACATGTGCTGCCTTTGCAATCGAAAAGGGCAGCGACCCGCAAGAGATAACAATACAACTCAAGAGCACATCAGCAGCCGTCGCCGCCGAACCGGCCGATGCGGCATCAGCGAACAGTGCAGATGCCGACACCACGCTGTTTCCAACGCCGCTCAAATGGAAATCCAGCGGTGTGCTCATCAGCCCCGTCTCCGACGAAACGCACCAGATCGTCTCGGTTAAGGACCCGACCATTGTTCGTTACAACGATCTGTGGCACATCTATGCGACCGTCTACTCCAACTCCGCCAGAACGTGGAGTATGGTGTACCTGAACTTCAAGGACTGGGAAGATGCGCCCAAGGCAAAGCTGCACTTCGTTGATGTGAATCCGGGGCTGCGAGGATATCACTGCGCACCGCATCTGTTCTATTTCCGCCCGCACAAGAAGTGGTATCTGGTCTTTCAGTCACAGCAGCCGCAGTATTGCACCACGGACGATATCACAAGGCCCGAAACCTGGACAGCCCCGCGGAACTTCTTCGCCAGAATGCCGGTCGGCGCACCCCGGCTTCCCATCGACTACCACATCATCTGTGACGATACCCACGCCTATCTGTTCTTCACGGGAGACAACGGGTGTTTCTACCGCAGCCGGACGAAAATCGAGGACTTCCCCAACGGGTTCGGCGAGATCGAAATCGCCATACAGGACAATCGAAACAACCTGTTCGAAGGCAGCATGACCTACAAGATCAAGGGGACCGATACCTGGTTGACGATTATCGAGGCCTTGAGCCCGACGCGTTATTATCGTGCCTGGATATCGAAAGATCTCAACGGCCAATGGATCCCTGTCCCGGGCGCCGACTCATGGCAGACGCCGTTTGCGGGGATAAATAATGTGACCTTCGAAGAAGGGGTGGAACCCTGGACCCGCGAGATCAGCCATGGCGAGTTGATTCGCGAGGGATATGATGAAACCCCGACCATCGATCTTAACAATCTTCAGTTTCTGTACCAGGGCCGCGATCCGTCGATTAACACGCGCTATGACCAACTGCCTTATCGACTGGGTCTCCTGACGGCAGATCGTTCCAGCAAGTGAGGTCAATGCCATGATTGCCACGAAAGTATGCGTTTCAAAAGTTATGGTAGCCTTCCTGATCGTTGTGACGGCCTTTCCGTTTTTCGCGGCCGCCTCTGAGGTCATGGTGAAGCCGGACCAGCCGGTTGAGCTTTTTTCGTTAAGAAGCGTGCGGCTGCTCGACAGTCCGTTCTCCGAGGCGGTCAAGATCAACCGCCAGTATATTCTGGCTCATGATCCCGACCGATTGCTGGCGCCGTTGCGGCGCGAAGCGGCCCTGGAGCCCAAGGCGCGGCCATACGGCAACTGGGAGAGCGGCGGACTCGACGGACATACCACCGGGCACTATCTTTCGGCACTTTCGCTGATGGTGGCTTGCGGGGCTGATACGGATGGAGAATGCCGCCGTCGCCTTGACTACATGATCGACGAACTGGCGGAGATTCAGGACGCCAACGGCAACGGCTATCTCGGTGGTGTTCCCGGCAGTACCGATTTCTGGAAACGTGTGGCGGGTGGTCAGGTCGAACTGATCCGCAGCAAATGGGTTCCCTGGTACAACCTCCACAAAATGTACGCCGGCCTTCGGGACGCATGCCTCCACGCCGGCAGCGAAAAGGCTCGCGATCTGCTCGTGCGCTATGCCGACTGGTGCGAAGCGGTTACATCCGGCCTGTCGGACGCCCAGATGCAGCGCATGCTCGACACGGAGTACGGCGGCATGAATGAGGCAATGGCTGATGTCTACGCCATCACCGGAAACACGAAATATCTCGAACTGGCCAAACGCTTCAATCATCGTGCCGTTCTTGAGCCCCTGGAGAATCACCAGGACCGACTGACCGGCCTGCACGCCAACACCCAGATTCCCAAGATTGTCGGCATGGAGCGAATCGCCGCCCTGGTCAACGATGAACGCCTGCACGCCGGCGCCAAATTCTTCTGGGAGACCGTTGTGCGGAAGCGCAGCGTTGCCTTCGGCGGCAACAGTGTCAGTGAGCATTTCAATAACCCCTCAGACTTCAGCCGCATGATCAGCCATCGGGAGGGACCTGAAACCTGCAACACCCACAACATGCTCAGGCTCACGGAACAACTCTTCACCGCCCAACCCGAGGCCGCCTATGCCGACTATTATGAGCGGGCCCTCTACAACCACATCCTGGCATCCATTCATCCGACCAAACCCGGCTACGTCTATTTCACTCCGATCCGGCCGGATCACTACCGGGTATACTCCCGGCCGGAGCAGTGTTTCTGGTGCTGCGTCGGCACCGGCATGGAAAATCCCGGAAGATACGGCCGGTTCATCTATGCCAAGGCAAGGGATGGGGTATATGTGAACCTTTTCATCCCATCGGAACTTTCGGTATCTGATTACGGGCTTGTCTTGAGACAGCAGACAGCTTTTCCGGATGAGGCATGTACGCAGCTTAAACTTCAACTCGAAAAACCGGCCACCTTCACCTTGCATATCCGTCACCCCGCGTGGGTCAATTCAGACGGCTTCGGCATCAAGGTCAACGGCCAGTCCATCAACGTTCAGTCGACTCCATCCTCCTACGCCGCTGTTCAGCGCAAATGGACCGACGGCGATACGGTCGAGGTCCAGCTTCCGATGCACATACGCCCGGAGCGCCTGCCCGACGGCTCCAATTGGGTGGCCATCCTGTATGGCCCCATCGTGCTGGCCAAGCCGGACGGTACTGACAATATGAACGGTTTGTTTGCCGACGACGGCCGCATGGCGCACGTGGCGCATGGCCCGACGGTTCCGCTTGACAAGGTCCCGGCCTTGCTCACAACGGAAGATGAGTTGCCCAAACATGTGGTTCCTGATCGCGCCGCAGGTCCTCTGCACTTCCGTATTATGGATGTGATCACGCCGGCCGAACCCCGGGGCCTGCCGCTGATGCCCTTCTTCCGACTCCACGAACGACGCTATCAAATGTACTGGCAGCTCACTAATGTTGAACAGACGAAATCTTTCTGACCGGAAACTGAAGAGCATCAGGTGGGGAACTGTGTGATAGCAAATCAGAAAAGGTCCATGCATATGCCAAGGACGCGGCAGCGGACATGCTTGACAAGAACGCCAATTGAGGAAGAACGCATCCCACGCTTCGGATTCTGATTGAAGATGTACTATCAAGACGACGATTTATTTGGGCGCTCATATGGATGATTTGTCAATTTGGTCATTCGCGGCAAAAACACTCGGAACATTGACGTTCTTAATTGGGGCTTGCTGAATAAGTCTCTTTCTGCTCTTTTAACCTGGAGAGACGGCTTTATGCGGCTGTTGCCTTTGCCCACGTGCGAGTGTTTGTCGTCCAGACCGCCGCCTCGCGGGTATTGTAATAGCCC
>Ga0209506_1000433_pt1 | contig 55762 bp, 33 predicted proteins | sample AD_JPNHG2_MetaG_FD_184409 | JGI IMG/M metagenome (GOLD analysis project Ga0209506, IMG submission 184409) | Active sludge microbial communities of municipal wastewater-treating anaerobic digesters from Japan - AD_JPNHG2_MetaG (SPAdes) (version 2) | ecosystem: Engineered > Bioreactor > Anaerobic...
TTCTGCCCTTCGGGGCGCACGCGGTTTACCGTTATCGCCCGGCATCAAGTCCGCCAACTTCAATCCCATTGCGCTGACGATGGCCTCCGGCGTACAACCGGCATGGCAATGAACCAGCGCCCGGCCATCCTCTCCGACAGCGACAGACAAGCTCGCCCGTCCATCATCGTGGGCCGGACATCGCGCTATCCAGCCACTACCGTTGCGCTTGGCATCCTGCAACTTCGAGAGAACCAATTCCGCCGGCGTCATAGGCTCCCCCCTTTCAGCAAGCCCATGTCGATCTTCAATCGGATCAGGGTGTCGATGGCGTCCAAGGCCGCAGCCCGCTCTCTCGCATCAGTGCTCGGAGATTGGAGGTCGAACACCAGCGCGGCCAGGGCGCTGTTGATTGTACTTGCCTGCCAGGATACCCGAGGGTATCTTCGAGTCGTCGCGTTCCTCTGGGCCGCCGCGTCCACGGCGGCCCGCCTACTTTTCTTCTTCATCTCCGCACCGCCTTCCTCGCCTCCCACGTTCTCCGATCCGGAGCCCCAGCGGCCAGCCAGTTGGCGATCTCCTGGTTGGACCACCGCACAGCACCCCCGATACGGATGGGAGCCGGGATTTTGCCACAGGAGTTTAACCTGAAGATTTGCCGTTTTGATAAGGCCAGAACCCGCCCCAGGGCCTTAGCGTTCAAGAGTTGATTGGCTGAGACAGCAACTTGTGCGTCAGACATGGCATGTACCTCCAAAAGAAGACCATTAGAAGACGGTTACATCATTTGGAGGCAAATTTAGGGCGGTTCTCCTGCGCGCAACGATTGCGCAACCAGAAAACGCTCATGAAGTGCGCCGTTCGCCTATCACAGGGTGTTGTAAAGGCAGGAAGGCGATCTTTTTTTTGTGACGGCGCAGCATTGCGCACGAAAGGAACGTCGCGGTCTAATGCTTGTCAGGAATGCGGTTAGTCATATCGTGAAGGACCTCGGCCGCATCGTTTATGCGGTCCATCTCTTCACGTTTGTCTTTCAGAAGCAGGATACTGGATTTCCAGATTCTCCGTCTCTTGCCTTTCTGGCCATTACTTCGTAATTGTCCGTTAGCCACCATACGAGATACGGTTCCTGCGTGTACGCCGAGCATTCTCGCCGCTTCGCACACTCGGATAAGGGCATCGACTGCTCCCTTCGCCGGGCCGTTCTCCGCATTTCCGCCGAGTGGCTGGATCTTCTCACCCACCGCGTGCATGCTGGCTTCCGGCGACCTTGGGCTTGGCGCGGTCCGGACGGTGATGGTGGAACCCGGCATTGGCCCTGTAGTACCGTGATCCGTGTGTGCTTTCAGGAGGAATGTGCACAGAAAGGCTGATTCGAGGAACACATCGTCGATCTTCATCGCGTACGGCCAGTGCCGCTCTCGATAGCTTGGCAGTGCCGGGTATGACCCATATCCCCCTGCACCCGCGTATGGTACGCAGACTCTTTGGTTTGTATTGACGAGAAACAACAACCAGAGCCATCTCACCAGGTCCCATACTCTGGGATCTCGGTTGTACTCTTCCTGGTCACTCCATGTACCTTCTGCGTAGACCTCCAGTTCGGACTCGACATCAAAGTACGCCGAGTGTGAGACCGTATTCCATCGCCGTACGTAAGGCATGGTTCGGTCTGTCAGAGTCGCCAGCGAGGCAAAGGCGGTCTCCTTCTTCCAGGTCTCGCCCGTCCGTCTCATTAGCAATGTCTTCTTACGCCAAGATACTCGCTCTTCGCATTCATCTTCGTATGCGGCCAGGTCGGATTCACTCAGGTATTCTCGGTGCGAAGAGGATATCAAGTTGTACGCCTCACAGGGAAGATGCTCCCACTCGCATATGCAGTCTGACGCACTGCACCGGTATTCCGGGGGAAGTGTGATTGGGCAATCTGTGGCATCTTCGCCCTCTGGTTTCTTGGCCTCCCTGTAGGACTTGTGCCAGCCTATCACACAGCACTCCAGGCCGGGGTATCTCTTTGCCGTATCAGCGAACTGGTCCTGCAATATGTTAAGCTCGTGCATGTGACCTCAATGTCTTGTCCAGTTGAAGCCCGCTGTCCTGGCAGTCCTGGTCCTGTACGAGGAGCCCGATGCGTTCAAGAGAGTGGAGCTGCCTTGGGCTCCTCTGGGAACTCGTCGTGGTCTTGAGAACACCCTTCGCCTTAGCCAGTACGGCGTCCTTGCAGACGTTGAGGGCATGAATAGCCCCAAGCAGCGATGCTTCGATTGCCTCTTATTTGACATTTTCCACCAGCCGCAACGTCCAGGTTGATCCGGGGACGTGATGTGGCGGGCAACTGACGTCGCCTATAACCGGACCACATCGGGTCGTCATCCCTTCTGGGTATTCCCGTAGAACGCGTGACATGAACATATCACATATGGCAGTGAATGTCACGTTCTCGCTGGCTTATGTCGTATGGTGTGGTGATCTGGGTTCATGAATCGTCTGGGCCGAATCCGGCCACGAGCAGCCATCGACCGTCGGTCAGTCTCGCGAATAGCTGACCTTGGCCATAGCCGAGGCCCTCGCCCCGCTGTAGGAAGCAACAGGTGCACATCGTTGTAGTCTTACCTGGTCTGTTGTCACGCCTCCCCGTCCACCAGGATTTCTTCTTCGACGTACTGCTTGAACGCGTCGGTTGTAGTGAAACAGCGGAAGCCAGCGCGATTGGCGACGGCAATGGTCTCCGCCGGTTCATTGAGCAAAACGGCCACCGGCTGGCTGAGTTCCTTCTGTATCCCGTTGGGCCATACGAGGTCGAAGACGGCTTGCTGCACACCGGTTTCGGGGTCGCCGTAATCGTATGACAGTTCGCCGGCGGGCAGTCCGCGCTCGACCATCCAGGCGTTAAGAGCCTCAAGCTCTTCCTCTTCATCAGGGCCGGAGATTCCCCCGACCACCTCGACGGCTCTGGGGGCCTCTACGGCCACCGCCGGGCCTTCGAGCCAACGCATATCCCCGTGGAGCAGTTCAGCCAATCGTTTGTTGGCCTCTTCGGCGAGCAGAGCCTTGCGTGCCTCCACAAAAGCACGGTAATTCTCGATCTCCCACAGGGCCGGATCGGTTGGTATCCACTGGGAGGCCAGCGCCCCAGGGTGCTTCCGCTCAATCTCAGGGAAGTACTCACCCGGCAGGCGGTTGCTGATGTTCAGATTGGTGTCCTTGGTCAGGAAGCAGAAATTCGCCAGGGCGTTGACCTCGGGCCGCTTGTAGCCGTGCTTGTACAGTTGCGACCGGGGGAAGATGTGGTGCACTTCCAGCCGGCTCATCTTACCGAGCAGGTTGGCCTTGAGCGGCAGTCCCGTGCCCCAATCACGGGCGGCCCCCATGCGGGTGAGCAGGTACAGCACCGGATAGAACCGTGCGCCTTGGCTCCAACCGTCGAAATGGGCGGCTTCCACGCGCAGCCCTCCGTGCCACAGACGCAACTGCTCCAAGAGCTTGTCCACGCCGGCATCCGGACCCTCCAGTGCGGCCAAATCCTGGTCAATGTACGTTTCGGTGGAGCCCGAGAAGCGCCCCCACATACCCGCCTGCACGTACCAGAACAGTAACTTGTCACGATCCTTCTCGGATAGCTGACCGTTGCGCCGGTCGAGGTAGCGGACCATCACCGGTACAGCAAAACGACCGAAGAAGACCCGGTCATGGTCCAGTCCCAGCCGCCCACTGATGAGGTTGAGGCTTGTTTCGATATACTTAGTGGCGCGCTCGAGCCCGTCTCGGATTTCGTCGGCGCTTCTGCCATGCAGGAACTGGAACTTGGCCTCGCCGGTCAGCACGGTGTTCACAGAACGCAGGAGCCAGTCAAGATTGAAGTCGTAGTCGGCCTTGGCCCAGTCGGCGAGCCTGGCCTTCATCTCATCGCGGGCCTCCGGCCATTCGGCACAAATCTTGGCCAGTGCCAGGTCGCCTTTGGAGAGCTTGGTTCCGCCGCTGTTGACGCGGTTGAAGATGTCCACCACGACGTCCAGGGTCTTATCCGCTCCCGTAACCTCCTCGACGTGCAGGTCGATGTCCGTGATGCTCAGGACGCGGGAGAGGCGACCGACGTACTCACCCATTTGCGGGGCAAGGGCCGGATCGGCTGACAGGCGCGTGACGAACGCGCCCAGTCCTCCCATACCCTTCTGCATCAGTTCCGTCACGTCGATCCACAGCGGATCATCCCGCATCTTCACCGGCTGGTAGAAGGCGAATACCTCGTCTTCCAGGTGAAAGCACAGGCCCGTGAACGCCTGTTTGTTGCCGTCGAAGAACTTGGGCGGCCTGCCACGTACCACCCCGTAGAGCGAGGTCATCCGTTGTTGGCCGTCGAGCAGGAGCTTCACCACGCCAGGGGCGAGCGGCCCGTCGCCGCGATACTCGGCGGTCCTCGATTCCGTGGCCCAAACGAGCAGTCCGCCTATCGGGTGTCGGCGGTACAGCGAATCGAATAGCCCGCGTACCTGGTCACGGTTCCAAACATAACCGCGCTGGAACTCCGGCAAGGCCATGTGCCCCGTGTCGATGTGGTCGAGAATCGTGGATATCTTCATAATGCATTTCCCTCCGGGTGACCGATTTCGTCATTCAGTCACCTTCACCCCACCTCGTCAAACCGCCGCTTTCTCATTCTGGTTCAGGTAGCTCCTGCCCTTGTCGCTGATCTCCCAGACGCCGCGTGGCGAGTCCTTCTTGAGCAGACCCTCGTTGACCATCGAGTTTCGCGCCCACTGAGCGGCATTCCGCCAGCGGAGATTGTCCGGGCTCGACGCCAATGGCTCGTAGTCTGCCTTCTTCAACACGCCCTTCATCTTCTTGCCAACCCGATCCAGGACGTCGGCTACCTTCCCCGATCCGCCCATCTCCGAAAGCACCCGGAGAATCGGCACGTAGTACGCCTCCTCGCGCGTGCGCATCCCCCGCTTGAGTCGTCCCAGGTTCTGCCGCTGCTTCTGGGCGGTCTTGCGGTCCTCCTCATCCACCTCGATCACGGCGAAGCCATCCCACTCCTTCTTGAGGGCGACCGCCTTGTCCCGAAAGCCCGTCAACTTGCCGGCGTGCTCCAGCGCATCCTTCGCCCGGTCGTAGTCCCGCTTCTCGAAGGCTTTCGATCCGACGCCGTTGACGAAGTCGATCTCAGCCTCGATCTCCTCCAGGAGCATCTCAAACGCCGCCTGAACGTTCGTGGGATTGTTCTCAATCATGGCTTTCTTCCCAAAGCTTTCGGACATTGGGCTCGTTAACCCCAACGGTTTGCCCAGGCCTGAAACACAGCCCGCGTAGCTCCTTTAACAGATCCTCGGGATCCTCGGGCTCGTACCCCAACTTTCGCCTGAACTCACGGCGTGTCACCATTGCCCTGAGAATCCCCCCTGCCAGAAGACGGGCTTGTTCACGTACATGCTCGTCCTTCTGCAGCTCCTTTCCGTGAAGGGCATCCGAACGCCCGTCATAAAGGTCTTTGATGAACTTCTTAGCTGCATGGCGTCTTTCCGACTCCGGCTCCAGTAGGACAGCAACATCAGTTGACAGTTTTTCCGAGATCTCTGTTTTATCCTTGCCCAACAAAGCTTCCATCGCGCTAACCGAGAGTGCGAGCCCAAGGGCGTCATTGGACTGCGCATCCGCCTCCATCAGCAGGTGAACCGCGTTATGGATGCGTCTGTCTATGGAATCTTTCTTTGCAGGCTTGGTGTAGAACGCATCCAGACAGGCACGAACGAATGCCTCCTGGTCGCGCAGCGTATCCTCATCAAGTGCCGGTAGCCCTCGGTCCAAAGGCTCACCGGGCTCCCAACCGTCAGAGCAGGGCTCCAACAACGATACGGATTTGACTATAGACTTCAGCAGATGCGTCATCTCAGACTGCAATAGCTCGGATGCGGCCGCACTCATGCACCCTTCGACTTCGGCGACGACATAACGCCACCTACCCTCTGCCCTCCCCCACGAGAAGCGGACTTCTATACCATTTGCTGACGACCAACAGAACGGTTGTTCGAAGAATTTCGGTAGCACCGAGAGTAGTCGCTGCGACTCCGGCGAAATGCCGGTTTTTCCAGTCAACTCTTTAGCAAGTTTCGCAATTTCATCCTTGCTACGACGCCTTGCACGCCATAGTACGTAGAACAACGCTGCCGCCAATGGACCTTTCGTCGGGGACCGACACACCTCGAACGCTGGCAACCGCTTGTGGGACAAAAGGTGATTCTGTACATAGCTCAGAAACACCGCGTAAACACTCTCCCAGTCCGGCACTTGCGATCGATCTGGAAATGCCGACCTACATTGTATCGGCTTGGCCAAGAGGAGAAACCCGCTGGTGATGTCGTCAAGGGTAATCCGTGCAGGTCGTGACATCCGGTTGATGACATGTTGCTGAAAGGCTTGTTCAATTTCCAGACCGAAACCTGGGTCGAACAACGCGTGGTGCCATTTCTCATCCAGCGTGAGTTTCTTCTCCGCATCCATGTCCTCAAGTTCTTTTTGTAGGCGATCGTGTGCCTCCCGTAGGAACTCTCTGACCTCATCTGGCAGCTTATCCAGGTGATCATCGTCAATCAACCTATCGACTGTCCACAATGCCATGTCGTATACTTCATCGATCTCCTTGATTACCGTTGTACGCAGCTTCTCATTCTTCAAGAGTTCTATGATCTCATCAGCCATACCGATTTCCTCAAGTACCATCAGATGTTCATCAGTGGGATGCCCCATTCCTTTACGCGGGCTTTGAGTTGTTCGAGGTTGCCGCCGGGGGCGGTGTGGACGAAACAGGCTTCGTCGGCCATCGCCGCCACGAACAGGTTCCGCTGCTTCGCCAGGTCGGCTGTGACGCGGCGGGCCTTGCCGGAGAACGGTGAGAGCAGCAGGAGCCGGCCTGCGACCATTGCCGTCTTCCAGTCGGCGGGCAGGCGCATCTTCTCCAGGCCGCGTGCCGGGCAGATGATGATGGGCTGCTCGCCGCGCAGCAGCAGCGTCAGGCACTCCTTCTCCATCGGGGAATGAAAGCCGCTGATGACGGTCTTGCCGGTGTCCCGCAGGTGGCGGGCAAGGTCGTATGCCTGGATGATCCGCTCGCCGGGGCATTGGACGGAACAGAATAGGGCAATCCTCTTCTGCTCAAGGATGTCGAGGTTGCCCCACGCGGGGACTACCGCTGGCGCTTGCTCGCCCAGTAGCCGCACCAGCGAGGCTGGGTAACACCCATCACCCTTCTGCACGTTCACGACCGGCGGAACATCGGTCTGCCACCTTCGAGGCTGGTCTGCGTCTATGTGTTCAGTCATGGCCTGCATCCTGGCCCCTATGTGGGCGGGCAGCCGCCTCCGTTCCCTCGCCATCGTTCTTGCCGATCTTCTCGATGTACTTACCAAGATCGAAGCCTGGCTCCTGGGAAACACGGCTGAACTCGTTCACCCATACACCCGCAAGTCGCTCGAAGCTGTGGCGCTCTCGGAAGACGCAGCGGTTTTCTGGCGGGTGAGAGGCAAACTCGGTAATCGCATTGAAGACGGCATAGGCATTCTCACCAAGTTCACCAGCGTAGCGTTCGCACATAGCCGTTACGTGCTCCACCAGAGCATCCCAGTCCGATGCTTCCAAACTGCCGGGCTTTGCGTGCTTTGGTTTGTGAAGCAAGAGCGCCGCAAACATCAGCGGTTCGAACTGAGTACGCTTGACGGGGCAATCGTAGAGCACACGCAGATATTCCGCAAAACTGGCTTTGAACTTGGCCAGCTTATCGTGGTCGATCTCAAATTGGATTCTCTCGCCGATCTCGCGGCGCAGGTGCGTGAATTTGAAGCGAATGACCGACTCAGGCAGAATCAAGCCATTGCTGCAAACCTTCCGATAGAAACCGATGTCAAAGGCCAGGGCGCGCAGGGTGTTGTAGCTGTTGGTCACCCGGATAAACGGGCCGAAGGCGTCGGGACGGTCTTTTGCCGGAACAAACTTGAAGTCCAGTTTCGTCGAATTATGCGCCATGTCGATAAAGCAATGCCCGCCACCCGCAGGCGCGTCTGTCGCTCGCACCTCCCATTCCCCTGGCTCGGTTTCCGGGAACACGGTGCGGCAGCACTCGTAAGCCATGCCCAGCGCCTCGCGGTTACTGACCAGGCGGTAGCCACGACTCACCACGCCCACTACACGGTTGCTGTCGCAGTTGACAATGGCCTTCTTGTCCGGAATCGGCAGCCTCTGCTCGCCGGAGGCTGTTGTTACACTGGCGAAGACAGGGTGCTCTTCCACAGGGAACAGAATATCGTCGAGCTGTGTCAGTCGTTGCACGAATCAGTCCTCCTCGTCCTCGTTGTCCTGGCCCATGCGGTACTTGATGTCGTAGTTGATGATGAAGTCCAGTTCCTCATCTGTGAAGCCGTAGTGCTTCGCCAATACGCGGTCAATTTCGTCGATCGTTTCTTTGCTATACCTTGGATAAGTACATTGGATTCTCATTTCACCCACGTTCTTGTATTTGACAGTGAGTGTCTTGGAGTTTGCACGGATGTCAGCCATCAAGCTCCTGGAGAGCTCTCTGAGTTGGCGGAGCCTTGACTCGGTGGTCCTCGCGAAATCGAATCTGACAAGACCAATGTCTCTTCGGTTCAAGTTGCGACAGTCCGAGTACACAGTCAGAAACCAATAGAAGAGAGATGAATTGAGAATGCCCAGGAACACATCGCGATGGTCCTGCGTAGCAAAACTGACTGTCTTGAGTTCTGATGGCTCTCTCTTGCATCCCTTCGCGTCGTTTATGGCCGGAATGAAGTCCAGAATCTGCACGAAATGGCTTAGTTTGCGCGTATAGTAGATCTGCCATTTGCCCTCGCATTCGTACTCGGTCAACAAGCCGTTTTCGTCCTGTAGCTTCTTCAGAATCGCTGCTTCAATTGGCGTTCCGACCTTGGCCATTGCGCTACCCAGGCCAAGTGGCGACGTGTCAATGAATGCGAGGTTCTGGAAAAGATGGGGACGCTCAATGGACTGCCACTTGTTGTAGGTCGTCGAAAACGTGCTGAGAGGCATGCCTTTTCTCTGCAACACGATGCATAAGCGGATGTGCTCAAGCCCATCGAAGAGTTTGCTGGGCCTGTCGTTGAAGTTGCTGACAACAGAGGACCCCGTTCTGCGAAAGAGGGTCTGAAGTGGCTCATATCCGGCTGTACATACGGCGGCGACGGGCTGAATCATGCCAACGGCGCCTGCATTCCTGACAATGGCTAAGCATCGCTCCCAGACGAACGCGTAGAGATTACCGCAGCTCTCGGTCGAATAGCCCTGTATGGTATATGTCTGCTTTACCTTCGAGTACTCGACGTACGGCGGATTCCCGATAATGACGTCAAAGCCGCCCGCCTGCATGATTCCGTAGAACTCGACGAACCAGTGGAAGGGCTGGTGGCTGGCTTTCCACTCTGCGAAGGCCTCCTCGTAGGCTGTCTTGCCTCGGTACTTGTCAGACGCAATGGCATATTCACCAGCCAGGTAACGGTCGAGTTCGTCGTCGAGTTTGGCCAAGCGGGCAAGCAGTTCTCGTTTCGCAGTCCGTTCGGGTCGGCCCTTAGGGTTCACTTGGCTGTGGCGAAACATCCGAAAACAGTTCTCGACGACTTCCGCATCTTCCTCGATTCGTTTGATCTGATCCTTCCCGAACCCGAACGTTCCCTCCTGGGACTTGCGGACCTGTTCCAGCGACGCAAAGCCGACCAGTGTGTTGCCCGCGCGGATGTTGAAGTCGATGTCAGGCAGCGGTTCAATCTGATCGACCGTCTCGACCTGGGCAACGAGCTTGAGGAAGAGACGCAGCTTACAGATTTCGACCGCCTCTTCCATGATGTCCACGCCGAAGAGGTTGTTGATGATGATGGACTTGAGGATGAAATAGCGGTCGCTCGGGTGCTTGGCGATCTGGGCCAGGACCTTCTTGAAGTCGCTATATTGCTCTGGATGATGAGGCTTGCCGGCCAGGTCTTCGACGAACCGTTCCATCCGCTCCAGGCAGTCGCTATAGAGCGTCTCCAGGATGCGTAAAGCAGCGAAGAGGAACGCGCCGGAGCCACAGGTGGGGTCCAGCACCGTGATGCCCTGCTCGAACTTCTCGTTCGACTTTTCCGGCACGCGTCCAGCGATGGTGTGCCAGAAGGCGCGGAGCAGTTCGGGGCCTTCGGCGTTGACGATGGCATCGCGGGCGAACTGCCAAATGTCCAGATTCAGCGTGATGAGATCGTTGATCTCGTGGACCTCGCCCTTGCGGAGTTTCTCGCGAATCTCCAGACACCGGTTGCGGCGATAGACATACTCGCGCCAGGTCTCGGTCACGAGGCGAATGGGATCGTCGGCCGGGGCCTGCTGGAGATTGTACCGGTTATCGTGCGTGCGAGCCTTCGGGTTGTGCATACCCTTCTGGACGCAATCGGGCAGGTCGGATTCTGCAACAATCGTTCCATCGTTACGGACAACGCCGTGACGAACGGCCGGGTAGATGTAGCGGTCCGGGTCGTCGCGGAGCAGGCGCCACAGGGCCGAATCGGGCTCGAAGGCGACGGCGCACTTCTTTCGGGCCGCGTCGAACAGGAACGGGATGATGGTGTTCTTGGAGATGTACTCTGTTATGTCTTCCTTGGTGTAGTAGGCCCCCATCTGCTTCTGGTTGATGTACTTTTCGTAGATGTAGCCGACGACATCGGGGTTGATCTCTTTATCGGCACGCAGAGGGCGCTCATCCAGATGCCAGGAATACTCGTCGAAGAAATCGAACAGCTTCTCGAAGGCTTTGTCGGGGATGTCGATATCGGGGTTGCGCTCTTCGATCTGATGGACTTCGAAGAACCCGCCGTTGAGGAAGGGAACCTCACCGAGCAGTTCCTCCAGCACGGGGTCGAGCTGGCGCTCGTCGGGCGACTTGCCCAGCCCTTCATGGAATAGCCGGAGCAGGAAATAGCGATAGAAGGACAGAAACTGGTCCTTGCCCTTGACCTGCTGGACCATCTTAAGCCGGTTGCGAAGGTAATCGGTGTCGCCGTCGAGGAACCCTTTCTTCTGGATGAAGTACACGAACATCATGCGATTGAGCATCACGGACGTATACCACTGGAGATCGACGTCGGCCTTGATGCCCTTGATGAACTTCTGGAAGGCGGCGTGCTCGACCTTGAACCGGTCGTAGAACTTCTTGGTGACCTTGTCTACGTCGAAAGCGGCTCGGGCGCGGCCAGCCACATCGACAACAGTGAGCGACTCTTCTTCGTCAAGACTGACGGCGATCTGGTTGAGCCGTTGGATGAGCGGATCGCCCGACTGGGACACATCGAAGCGGTGGTCGCGGCTGGCAAGAGGCTTGCCCGGCTCGCGGCGGACCCACTGCCAGACCTGCTGGCCGGAATCCTTGTCGGCGTAGACGATGAAGTGCTCGCGGGCGGATTTGGCGACCTGATGATCGAGCTTCAACCGTGTGGGCCGGTCGGGGATCGACGGGCAGACGAAGGCGACGAAGCCGCGTTTCTGGGCTACCGCATGGAGTTGGATGGTATTGCCGTCGATGGGAATGTCGAGCTGGGCGTGATGGTTGTCCCAGCCCAGATGCTCCCGAAAGAGCGTGTTGAAGTCAAATGCCTTGAGGCATTTGCGTACTGCGGCGAAATCGATCTTCATGAACTACATTCCTCAGTCTGGCTTGCGCAAGCCCATCGAGCAGATGATGCGGGGCTCTCGCGACTCGGCCTCTTCGGTCTTGACGGTGAGGGCGTCGGCGTCCCGCAGAGCCATGACTTTGGCAGCGAGGTCGTCATTGGAGGCATGGGTCCGCAACAGGCGGTTCAGGGCGTCCTTGGCCGCATCGCGCAGCGGATAGCGGTAGATTTCCTCAATGGCCCGGTGCAGTTCCTGCTTCTCGAAGACAGTGCCCTTGACGTCCTCGGCGTATTGCTTGAGCCGCGTGTAGGTGCGGAAGCGCGCCCCCGACGGGCGGCCAAGCTGACCGCCGACGGACTTCTCCTCTGTCAGGACCTGCGTCACGCCCTCGCGGACAAGATCGTGGTGATTCTCCAGCCGGGCAAGGGCCGGCGTATCCGGGCCGCACTTGGCGGCGTCGAGAATGGTCTTCTGAGACTCCGTGACCACTTCGCCCTTCCCGTTCATCCAGATCAACGCGTCGTTGTCCTCCGCCGTCCGCAGGTATACGATCACGCCTTCGGGACCGCCGACAGCCGGCTCGTGGGCCTTGGTCGAGTAGACGACCGGGGGAAGATCGGTGATGGTCTTCTCCAGCTTCGGATCGGCGGCAACGGCATTCTTCCATATCTGGTAGGCATAGGACGCCAGGTCCACCTCGCTGTCGGCGTCGCCGTCCAGAATGCCGGCCTTTTCGGTGAACAGGTCCCGTACGGCCTGGTCGTTGCGGTCATCCTCAAAGAACGCCTCATCCGTGCCGACAACCTCGGCGTTCTCCCACAGACGCTGCCGGACGCGGGCACGCAGGCGGATCAGACGCTCGACCCCATCGGCGGGCAAGAAAGAGTAGCAGAGGATCTCTTCCGCCTTCTGCCCGATGCGGTCCACACGACCAGCCCGCTGCACGAGCCGGATGATGGCCCAAGGGAGGTCATAGTTGACCACGATGGCGCAGTCCTGGAGGTTCTGGCCCTCGCTGAGCACATCCGTCGCGATAAGGACGCGCAGCTCGTCCTCGGGCTTGATCTGGCCGCGTTTCTCGTTGCTTTCCGGGCTGAATCGCCAGGCATAGGCGGTCGGGTCGGCGCTGTCGCCGGTCACTCCGGCGCAGTCCAGAAGGCCACGCGCCTGTAACTCCGCTTCGAGGTAGCGCACCGTGTCGGCAAACTGCGAGAACACGATGACCTTCTCATCTGGGTGCTCCTGGAACAGCAGGCGGCAAAGTGTATCGAGTTTCGTGTCCTGCTTGGCGTTCCAATCGCCGCACTTCTTGAGGACTCCGATAAGTGCCGTGGCATCGCTGCGGAGGTTCTCGGCCAGAACAGCGTCGAAGAGACTGGGCCGCAGCCAATCGAAGCGTCTTCGCCCATGTGTGGCATACAGTTGGTAGACCTCGGCGGCCCGGCGTGCGAAATCCTCCGGCGTCCGCAAGGCCGACACATCCTCCGCATGGCGAGTATCTTCGTCATCGTTGTTCTCGAACAGCGTCTCCACCGGATCGACATCCTCGTCGCAAATCCGAGCGTCCAGCAGACCGGAATCCTGCGTTCCGATGGGAAGTGGCTTGCCTGCCTCTATGGCATGAAGGTAGACGAAATTGCGCAGGATGTGCCGTTCGACGGACTGAATGAAGGCTTGGCCGCTGGATTCGAGCCGCTTGAAGAGGTTTGTGCGGCAGAAACCCATCAGCCGCTTGCCCGCGCGGGAGAGGTTGGCCAGCAGCTTGGCCTCCTCCTGTGTCGGCGGCGCATCCGGCGACGGGGCTACGTAGTTGCCCAGGCCATATCGAGGCAGGTGCAGGGAGTTGACTGTCCCCACGACATCTGGCGAATAGAGGCGGGCATACTGGTCCTTCTGGCTCTTTTCGTTGACGGTAAACTTGGCGGTCTTCGGGATACGGGTCGGGAAGTAGTAGGGTCGTCCATCGTGGAGGGGCAGAAACCTCCTGCCATTGGCCGGGTCCGTCTTCGCGTAGTTGTCCATGATGAAGCTGCGCGTACGGCGGACCAGATACAGCCGCATCAGCTCCCGCCAGTCGTCGGCATACTCGCTCTTCTCAAAGCCGCTGAGGGTCTCGGGCTTGCATTGGTGTTTTCGTTCAAACTCGCTCGGTCCCAATTCCCGCAGCAGCCGTTCCGGGCGGATGGGCAAGATCGTGTCATCTTGCAGGAACAGACGCAATTGGTTCGATAGGTCGAGATAGGTCTTGTTGTAGGGTGTAGCCGAGAGGAGAACACACTTGCTATCGTTCTTCTTGATGTAGTCGCGGATGGCACTATAGCGCCGTCCATCGCGATTGCGAAGGTTGTGGCTTTCGTCGATCACCACGAGGCGGTATCGCCGCATTTCCGGCAGTTCGCGCGTGACACGGCTCAGGGACACCACCTTACCCCGCAGATGATACCGCTCGCGATAGTCGTTCCACATCGGCAGGAGGTTTTTCGGGCAGATGATAAGAGTCTCAAGGTCATGCTCGTCCTCAAAGATACGAGCGACGGCCGTCGCCATCAGGGTCTTGCCCAAGCCGACGACATCGCCGATCAGCACACCGCCCCGCTTGTTGATGTGATGGGCGGCGATCTTGACCGCTGCTTCCTGGAAGCCAAACAGTCTGTTCCGCAACTCAGCGGGAAGCTGGAACTCCGATATCCCTTCGCGGGCCTCGCGGGCCAGGTGGTAAGCCATCTTGATGTAGATCTGATACGGTGGGATCAACTGTTCTCTTGCCCAACTCTCCTCGATCACCTTTATCAAGTCGGCAGAAATGTCGATGCACCAGCGGTCGTTCCAGCGGTCCTCGAACCACCGGGCCAGCTTGGCGCAGGCATCGTGGTCGAGCACGTCGATGTTCAATTCCCCCTGCTGGGAGAGCCCGGCAAACGTCAGGTTGCTGCTTCCCAGGTAGCCGACGGTCGGGTTGATCGGGTCCGGTCGGAAGAGGAGATAGAGCTTCGCGTGCAGAGGGTGTCGCAGATACAGTTTGACAACCACCTTCTTGGCCTTGATCTGCGCGGCCAGCCGCCGAAGACCCGCCTCATCGTCGTTGGTCGGCGCGCCAATCGTCAACTGGTCCTTGAACTGCTGTACGAGTTCCTTCTTGAGGCGCACCGTTGTGGCTTGGTCGATCTGTTCGTCGCTCTTCATCAGACCGAGAAGCTCGTGGACCTGCTCTTGGGGCAGCCGGTGCATGCCGACAAGCAGGCGACAACAATGTCCGTCTCCGCCGGACCAGCGTTCGACATAGGAATCGAGCGACTTCCATCCACGCAGATTGAAGTAACCCACGCAGAAATCGGCTCGGTCGGACAGCGTCATCGTCTCTGCCAGGGCCGGCAGGAGCTTTTCCTGAATATTGTCGAAAATTCGCGGCAAAAGGCTATCTCCTTCTGGTTATCGGGTCCGCTCCCAAAGCCTTGATCGCCGACCGCATCTGGGATTGCGCAGAGCAACTGCGTCCCCCGGATTGTCAATGATGACCGGCCATTGCTCCGCCATGTCGCCCTCTCAGGATACACCCAGGGTTATCCCCCCGGCCCCATAATACTCATAATACTATCGGCCAATCGGCGTCACAACTTGATTTTCCGTGCCAGGAACGGCTGCAAGGGGCCGGAGCCTTGCTCCTTCCATGTCACGGGCGATACAATCTGGCCTCATGATGGAGAAGCCTCCGGACCAACCCGAGACGAAGGATCAGTCCGGCGTCGCTCCCCTGCTGCTCGACGCCAAGGCCGTCGCGACGATGCTGTCCATCAGCCGGGCCACACTCTATCGCATGAGTAACACCGGTCAGCTTGGTCCCATGCCTATTACGCTTGGAAGGCGAAAGCTTTGGCGACACGAGGAGATTCTCGCGTGGGTCCGTGCTGGCTGCCCGCCGCGTGGAGTGTGGCTGACGATGGCCCAGGACCAGGGTTCGGACGTCAGGCCGGCCGGCGATTCTGAACCTTGTGGCCTGGCGGGCCAGGGGTATGGCGAGGGGCCGTGGGGAAGTGTTTCCCAGGAGGAACAGGGGTTGACAGCTACGACCCTGCTGTGTAAAAGCGCCCATAGATATCCATAAGTATGGACAGTTATACACACGGAGATGGCAGGATGACGCCAACCCAAGAGAAGGTTCTGGCCCTCGCCAAACGCAAGGGCATCCTGCGGGTCAAGGACCTGCGCGGAGCGGGGATTCACCCGGAGTACCTGCGTCGGCTCTACGAGAAAGGGATGCTCGCACGGATCGGGCGCGGTCTGTATGTTCCGGCAGATGCGGAGCTTTCCGCCAACGCCGGCCTGGCCCAGGCAGCCCGGCGAGTGCCTCACGGCGTCATCTGTCTGCTATCAGCCCTTCGATTCCACGAAATCGGCACGCAGAGCCCCCACGAGGTCTGGATGGCCATCGACCAAGGCGTCCGGCGGCCACGAGTTGAGTATCCGCCGCTCCGAGTCGTCCGGTTCTCCGGTGATGCGCTCGCCAAAGGTATCGAGCGGCATCGGATTGAAGGGGTCCACGTCAAGGTCTACGGCCCGGCCAAGACCGTGGCGGACTGCTTCAAGTACCGCAACAAGATCGGCCTCGATGTCGCCATCGAAGCCCTTCGCGATGGCCTGCGAAGCAGGAAGTGCACGCGGGCGCAGCTCTGGCAATATGCCAAGGTGTGCCGCGTAACCGAAGTGATGCGGCCATACATGGAGGCCGTCTCGTGACACCGGCGCCTTCCCGCCATCTCGCACAATCGGTCCATCAGCGACTGCTGAACAAGGCCAGGGAGCGACGGGAAGACCCGAACCTCATTCTGATCCACTATGCCCTGGAGCGGTTCCTGTACCGTCTCGCATGCTCGGCCCATCGTGACCGGTTCATCTTGAAGGGGGCCATGCTCTTCGCCGCTTGGACCGACCAGCCGCATCGGCCCACCCGAGACCTCGATCTGCTTGGAATCGGCGATTCGTCCGATCAAGCGTTGATCCGGGTTTTCGGGGAGATCGTTGGCACATCGGTTGAACCGGATGGCTTGGAGTTCGATGGCCGCAGCATCAGCATCTCCGAGATTCGAGAGGCACAGGACTATCCAGGCAAGCGGATCAAGCTTCCGACCCGTCTCGGCAACGCCCGCTTGAACCTCCAGATCGACGTGGGCTTCGGCGACGCAGTGACACCGGAGCCATCAGAGATCGACTATCCGGCCTTGCTGGACATGCCCGCACCCAGGATCAGGGCCTACCCCTGCGAGACGGTGATTGCCGAGAAGCTCCAAGCCCTCGTAGCGTTCGACATGGCTATCAGCCGCATGAAGGACTTCTACGACATGTGGACTTTGTCGAAGCAGTTCCCGTTCGAGGGAGCGCCTTTATCGGCAGCCATCGCCGCCACGTTCGAGCGTCGCGGCACGGCTATCCCCGGCGGTGTACCGACGGCCTTGACCGACGAGTTCGCCAACGACCGCACCAAGCAGACACAATGGGCAGCGTTCTTGAAGGGCAGCGGACTTACTGACGCACCACCCAGCCTGTCCGGCGTCGTCCACGATCTCCGGACCTTCCTGCTTGAACCATTGCTGGCTACCTCTGAAAGACAAGCCTTCCCGAAATCATGGAAACCCGGTGGCCCTTGGGCGTAACCCGGCGCGCTCCGTTGCACGGTATAGGGTGGATAATCCCCTCACAGGCAATTATCCCGGAAATAGAATGCACACGGACAAGAAGCTCGCGGGGGCTGCTTTGGATTCCGATCCCGCCTGCGGATGCTGTCCATCAATCGGCCGGAATCCCTTTTTAAGTGGCGACATTTTCGCTTTGCGGCCGATTTACCCGTAGCCTCTCCATGACCAGAACGCACGCTTCTTGCGTCGTCTGGCCGCCCACGCATAGACCCAGGCCGGACACCGACGGACGCGCTTCGATTGACTGCGACACCATCGTTGCAGCGTTCGGCGGGGAATCTCCAAAATCCGTGCGGTCGCCCGGACGCCGTACTTGCCGATGAGCTTGAGGGCGTAGTCCTTCTGGCATTGGTGGTACTGCCCTCCCGTGCCCATCGCCTCGAACTGCTCGCGCATGTCGTCATAGACCATCTGCTGCGCCAGAGGGATTCGCTTGCGAGCGCTCCTGCGTGCCATCGTCACTTCCCTCCTTTGCTGTGGGCCTGCACAAGCGTCGTGATCGCCGCCTTGATATGCTCCGGCAACTCCGGCCAGCATGTCACGACCTCGGCCAGGTCTGGAGGCAGGTTGGGGGCGTCGATTTGGGTCACTTGGGGAGTAGAAATCGACTTTCTACTGTCCATTTTCCTGTCCACTTGGGAGTCCGGTTTTCGTAACTCCTTATTTGAAACGGACTTGGATTCTAACAGCAGGGGACTCATAATCCCTTGGCCGCTGGTTCGAATCCAGCCGGGCCCAATCAGAAACGCCGCGCGTCAGGCGGCGCGTTGCCACGCAGGGGTGACGGAAAAAATCCTGCGGCCAACCCGGGGACCGTCCGGTAATCCCCAGGTTTTTCAGGGGACGCGGCGGACAGGAAGAACCGGGGCCTGCCGGTGGCGTTTTTTCTCTCCTTCCGTTCTCCGTCATCGGGTATAATGATGGCTGGTCACGGACAAGATCGCGAGCGCTTGTCCCAGGGGCGGGAATCATTCAAGAACGCGCGGGCTGTGCGTCTGTCGAAGTCGCCGGGCCACGCCACATTGTGGGGGTGTTGAAATGACCATGACCGTCAAACGAACCTGTCTCAGCATGATTGTTCTGGTAAGTCTATCGAGTGTGGGCGCTTTCGCCAATCCGGTCTTCGTGGACGATTTCGAGGGTGACCTGTCTCTATGGACCGGCAAGAGCGGCGGCGTGCATCACGGTGTCATCGTGGCCGACCCCTTGAACGCGGGCAACAACGTTCTGTCGTTCACCGCCCTGAACAGCGCCGGAGATATCTTCACGGTTGCCGCCTTCGACCTGGTGGCCGGCCAGGCCTATACCGTCTCCTTCGACTACCTGGGCCTGCCCAACCAGATTCCGGGCGGTTCCGGCGGATTCGCGGGCCTCTCGCAAGGCTACCCGGGGACCCACATGTGGTACTACGGCACCAATACGACCAGCGGCGCCGCTCCGATCCTCGTCGACGACGGGCAATGGCACACCTACACATATGGGTTCACGGCTCCGACCACGATCGGCAGCAGCATCCACCTGATGTTCGAAGACTTCCGGTACTCGTCCGCCAGCGTAGCCGGAGACGCCTTCTTCGACAATGTCCAGATCACAACCGTCCCCGTTCCCGGCGCGATGCTTCTTGGCTGCCTCGGCTTGGGACTGACCGGCTATCTTCGTCGTCGCCGGGTGTTCTGATCGGGCACAAGAGCCGACACACACACTCGTTTGTTCAGGGGCGACCGTAGCATCACGGCCGCCCTTTTTTCGTGCGCATTGACGCTCCCGGTTGCCAACGCCTTTGTGCGACGATATCATGCCGACCCACCAGCGCTCGCCTCGCTCGGGGGTAAACGTATGCCGGTTCGGCAGCGATAAGTCAACAATCAGAACGGTCGCAGAGGAGAAAGTAGAAATGTTGTATTATGATTGGCAATTCGCCGAGCGGATTCAGTGCAGTCTCGAAGACAAAAGGGAGTGCTTCGACCTGATTCTCCGGTTGCGGAAGTATGCGTCGATCATCCGCGAGGAAGGCTTCCTGGCTCTGGAGGAAGAGCTGAAGAACATCGATGATGAATTCCTGGCGATCAGCATCCAAATGGGAATCGACGGCGTCAGTCCGGAGCTGTTCCGCGACATCCAGGAGCGCCGCATCCTGGTGGACAACTGCAAGGGCAAGGAACTGCTCAAGCGCGTCATCATTGCGGAAGCCATGGCCTCGATCCTGAGCGAAGACACCTTCAAGGTCTTCCATTACAAGCTCCTGTCCTATCTGGGCGAGCACGGACACCGCTGGGCTAAGGAACAGCAACTGGATCTGATCGGCAAGGGCCGCTGACGGTGCCTGCTGCCGATCTTGCGCGGTACGTCGGTCTGCCCCGCTTCCACCCGGAGACTGCAGGGAGAACCCCACAGCGGCGGAAGATGAATTCGTCACCGAGCCGCGTGACTCGGGCAGAACGGCGATTTTCTCGGACGGGACAGAAAAGACGCGGCGCGTCACGGATGGGGCTTGCCGAGGCCATATTCGTCGAGTATCGTAAGGGGTTCAGTATGCCGGCCCGTGCCGGTGGAATCAACGGCGCGGGCGCTCGGGTGCGTGTCGGAGTCAAGGATGGTCGACATAAGACGGCAGAACAGGTTTCTCGTCACCTCGCGCGTGCGTGGGGTCCGGCCACGTGGGAGTGCCTGGCCATGCCCCTCGTAACCCTGTGCCTTCGCATGCACGAACCTTTCCGTCTGAACCCGGACGGCACGACCTTTCTCTGGGACGAGCAGAACCGATGCATCTTCACGCACCGCGCCGAGCGCTGCTATCTTCCGACTCTGCGCTTGTTCACGGAACTCGTGAAGACACACGTCGATTTCAAGATCAGCTACTGCCTGTCGGGCACCTTTCTCGAACAGGCTCAGCAGTACGACTCCCGGGTCCTCAGTGCGCTGGCGGACTCGTTCGACGCCGGTCGCCACACCCGCCAGGTTGAGCTTCTGGAGCAAACGTACTACCACTCGCTGGCGTCGTTCTTTTCCGACAAGCGGCAGACAGAATTCAAAGAGCAGGTTTCCCTCCATCGGCAGAAGATCCACGATCTGTTCGGCGTACGGCCGACGGCGTTCGCCAACACCGAACTGCTCTACAACAATGAGTTTGCCAATGTCGTGGCCGACATGGGGTATAGCGCGGTCCTCTGCGAACCGTGTGCGAAAATGATTGACGGTCGCACCGGCGCCCCGATCGCGGGCGATCGTGTCTTTCGGGCCAAGGGGCGCAACGGGCGGGCGCGCAAGCTGGCCGTGCTGCCGCGCAACACCCGACTGACGCGTGAACTGGTCTCGCGGCTGGGCACGTTGCCGTTCACCGCCCGAGAGTACACCGCACTGATCCGCCAGACGCAGAGCGAAATCGCCGTAGTCGCATGCGACTTTCCCCTCATCGAACAGGGGACACTCGCCTACGAGCAGATGGAAGCCTTCTGGAGGGGATTGCACGAGGAATTCGCCGAGCACGTCGATGTCGTGGCGGCCAATCCCAGCGAGATCGCGGAATGGTTCCAGATCACCGATTGTCCCATGATCGACTGCCCCTGCCCGAACGGCCTCTGTGCAACGGGGGACGATGTCGGTGGCCCGACGTTGCTGCGATCGCAGGTGCAGCGGGTTCTGTTCAAACGGATCGAGAGCATGGAGGAGCACGCCGTCCGCGCCGGCGGAGAACTCCTGCGCAACTTCCGCTATCTGACGACGTCGGACCACTGGCGATATCTCCAGACCGAGGATTCTGCCGAAAACCTCCGCTGGGCCACGAGCAGCCCGTACGATTCGCCTGCCACCGCCGCGTTCGCACTGACACACGCCACGGACGAACTGTACCATGCCATCCGGAGCTTCAACATCCGTCAGAGAAGCGATCAGACGCCCGTGATTATCATCACGCCGGAGACGGCGCGTCTGCCGTCGGAAGGGATGGGCCAATTTGCGCGCTACGTATCGGGCAAGAGCGGCGGCCTGGGCGAGGTGATTTCGGCGCTGTGCAAGGGGCTGTCCGAGAGGCGCATCCCTGTGCACCTGATCACGATGAACCTGACCCGGCGGTTTCGGGAGGAAGCCGGACTGAGCGAGACGGAGTGGATTCAGAAGCGGCACCAGATGAACCCGGAAAACGTGCATCTCGTCAGCTCGGCGATCTTCGAGGGCTATCGCAGCGCGTATGACGGATGGCCGCTGGCCAACGCCGCAGAATTCCAGAGGCAGATCGTCAATACCTACATCAAGGAGATACGCAGCAAGTACGAAGGCCGGGCCATCCTGCATACGAACGACTGGATGGCCGGCGGAGTCGCCGTGGCGTACGCCCACCTGCGACGCACCCCGATCCTGCACACGGTCCACAATACGCATACCGGCCACATCCCGCTGGACATGCTCTACGGGGTGAATCTCGAAAAACTCTGGAACGCGCTGTACATCTCCGTGGATCAGCAGAAGCAGTGCGTCGACTCTCATGCGACCGCGATCAAGAACGCGACAAAGGTCAGTTACGTCGGGGAGAGATTCCTCAAGGAGATCGTGGAGGACTACTTCCTTGACCGGCCGATCATCCCGTGGAGCGTTCGGGAAGAGACCAAGATCAAGTTCCGCAATCGCGCGGTGTGCGTCATCCCCAACGGCATCTCACCCGATGTGTTTCCGGAGAACCAGCCGGAAAACCCCGATCCGGATGCGCCCGGCTTGGCCAAGCGATACGGCCCCTTCGACAACATCCTCGCGGCCAAACGTCTCAATCTCCTGAAGTTCCAGCATAAGATGGGTCTGATTTCCGATCCGGAGGCGATCCTGTTGTACTGGCCGTCTCGCCTCGATCCCATGCAGAAAGGCGTCGAGTTGCTCGAAGACATCATCGGCCCCTTCGTCTACCAGAATCCGGACGTGCAGGTCGCCGTGGTGGCCGACCCTGTCGGCGGCGACAACACCCATGCCGAGATCATGGGGCGGATCGCCTGCGCTTCCGGCGGCCGGATCGCTTATCGCCGGTTCGATCAGGACCTGAGCATGCTTGGATATGCCGCGGCAGCCGACGTCTTCGGAGCCTCTCTGTACGAGCCGTTCGGGCAGATCGACGTCGTCGGCAACATCCATGGCGCGACGGCCACCAACCGGGACACCGGCGGCTACAGCGACAAGATCTCTCCGCTCAGTCTTCGCGCCTGGGGCGCCCCCATCGACAGCGGCAACGGCGTGCTGTTCCGCACCTACGACAGCGGCGGCCTCTGGTGGGGCCTGAGCAAGGCCGTCGAGCATCTCCGCTACTTCAAGAACCACCCCCGCGAGTGGGAAAAGCAGATGCGACGGATCATGAACCAGGCGAGAAAGACCTGGAGTCTGGACAACATGGTGGCCCGCTACATCACCGTCTACGAGGAACTCAATGAGGGCAAGCCTCTGGTGTAGAATTGCCGGCGGGCCCGCCCATCGCCATCATGGCGATCTCTCCAGAATCAGCAGCGAAAGACCGAAACGCGGAAGCGCGAACTCCAGCATGACCTGGCCCTCTGTCACATCCACAAGCCGTTCAGGCTCCAGGGTCTCCAGTTGCATCGCCGCCCGGAGTTGCGCAAGGGCCTCGGGACCGGGGTCCTGCGGCCGGCCCAGCTCGATCCATTTCGCGTAGGCGTTGCTGTGCCCGTCGTCGATGCGAAAGTGAACCATCCGCGTCCTGGCTCCCCACTCGCTGGGCAGCCGTACAACCAGCCGGATCGAGGCAGGGACCGTTTCCGTCAGCAGGTCATGATAATTCCAGAGAAGGATCTTCACCCGCTGATCGTCCGCAACCGCCATGCCGTTGATGTCCGGTCTGGTCCGGACACTGTGGCTGAGAATCTCATCCAATCCCAGAGCCCCGTCGCTGACCAGTGGGATTTCATCGCCCGTCAGTTGCCCCAGCATCTTGAAGGCGTTCAGAACTGGTTTGTGAATGCCGTTGGTCGAAAGCGTGCGGAACCCCTCGAAATAGGGCTGCCCGTCGAACAGGAAGGCCCACGTCACCACACCCTGGAGGTTCACGCCCTGCCGTTGAGCCAGGTCGAGCGAGTACTTCATCGTGGCGACCTCGTAGGCCCCGTACGCCGGAACGTTGCGGTACCCGCGTTCGGGAGACGTACTCGACGGGCATGCCGCGCAGCCGTCCGGATCGGCTTCCCCGATGAGGATCGGGGTCCGGGCGTACTGCGGGAAACCCGCCACGATCGCGAAACCGGCGCGGTGGATACGAAGCTGGTTGCCCAGATTCATCTGCACGTGGCCGTCGCGGAGCGACACCCCACCCTTGGCGTGGAATCCAATGTAGTCAAGACGCGTGCCCTTGGTGCCCGAGACATGATTGGTTCCAGCGGTGCAGTGCTCCAGGAAATCCCGGAGGAACTCCGGCGCGCCGGCGGTGTGGGGTCCGCCCAACACAGCCCTGGGCAGCACTTCGTGGACGGCCTGTTCCGTATAATCAAAGAGCTTGCAGTACTCGTCGAACGTGCCATGCCAGTAGTTGATATTCGGCTCGTTCCACAACTCCCAGAGCCACTCGGCCTCCACATTCCTGTACCGGGTCGCGCTGTGGCGGACCCACTGGCGAATCAGCTCGGCCCACTTCTCATAGTCCTTCGGCGGGTAGAAGCACCCTCCGTCGAGCCGGTAGGTGTCGGAGTTCCGGTAAGGCTCCGGTCGGCTCGAGAGGTCTTTGGGCATGAAGCCGATCTCCACCAGAGGCCGGCAACCGGAGGCGATCACCGCATCCATGATGGCGTCCATGACTTCCCACGAGTACACCGCCCGACCGGTTTGGTCCTCGGTGTAGACGTTGCTCGAGCCCCACTTCAGTGCGGCGACGCCGTCGCCGCTGTTGAGCAGAAAATGCTGACGCAGATAGACGGGCGAGGTGTTGATCCGGGCCACCGTCTCCATCAGCGAAACGCAGTCCGGCGTCGTCGTATAGTTGCACTCGTCATAGCCGTAGTACGGCCAGATGTGCCGGAGGGGACGACCCCGGTTCGTGGCATCGACGTGAATCGTGACACGCTCCGACTGTCCCCAAGCCATCTGCACCGTCACAGCCAGTGCCAACCAGAAGGCGCCGTGTCTGATCCCCATGGTCACATCCCCTTTCCAGGAGGAACGTGCTTCGGCTACTGAACCGTCAGCACACTCACACTTCGGGCCGGCAGCGTCCCTTTGACCGCACCATTCTGGACAGTCAGTCCGTTCAGTTCGGTCGGCTTGACGGTGTCAGGATCGTCAAAGGTGTTGTGGGCGTTCATGGTCCCAGCCGTGAGCACCCTTCCCGAGACACGGCTGATCGGGGCCCCTTTCAGCTCGCAGGTGAACTCGGCCGGCTTCTGCGCGTCGAGGTTGCAGACAGTGATGTGGATCGCGCCGGACTTTGCCCGCGACGCCGACGCGACCAGAGACGGAAGCTCCTGATTGCCACGCCGGTAGCCACGACAGGTCAGGTCGCTCGGCAAGAACGTCGCCCCCTGGTGGACCTTGTACATCTCGAATACGTGATACGTGGGCGTGACGATCATCCTCGGCCCGTCGGTCAGAATCATCGCCTGAAGAACGTTATTCGTCTGGGCGATGTTCGCCATGCGGACCCGAGCGCAATGCTCGTTGAACGCGTTCAGGAAGATGCCTGCCGAGACGGCGTCGCGCATCGTGTTCTGCTGGTAGAGAAACGCCGGGTTCGTGCCCGGCTCGGCGTCCCACCACGTCCCCCACTCATCAACGAACAGCCCGATGCGTCCGCGCCGGTCAAACCGCTCCATGATTTCGGCGGTCTTCTCAAGCAGCTCGTAGATCGTCAGCGTGTTCTTCATCAGGACGAACCACTCGCCTTCATCGAACTGTGTGGCGCTGCCCTTGTCGGTCCAGTTGCCCGAGGCGCGGATGTAGTGATGCAGGCTGATCGCGTCCATGTGGCGTGCGGCGCGTTCCAGGACAACGGTCAGCCAGTGGTAGTCATCGCTGCTCGGGCCGCAGGCGACCTTCACGACGGTATTGCCGGAGTAGTTGCGGACGTAGGTCTGGTAGCACTTGTAGAGATCGGCATAGTGCTCCGGCGTCATATTCCCGCCGCAGCCCCAGTTCTCGTTGCCCACGCCAAAGTACTTCACGCGCCAGGGCTTGTCGCGGCCGTTTTGGCGTCGGAGATTCGCCATCTCGCTGTCGCCATCGAAGGTCATGTACTCGACCCAGTCCTGCATCTCCTCGATCGTGCCGGAGCCGACGTTGCCCGCGATGTAGGCCTCGCAGCCAAGCTGCTCGCACAGGTCGAGAAACTCATGCGTGCCAAAGGCGTTGGTCTCCTTGACCATTCCCCAGTGCGTGTTCACCATCGACGGTCGCTGGTCGCGCGGCCCGATGCCTTCTTTCCAGTGGTATTCATCTGCGAAACACCCGCCCGGCCAGCGCAGTACCGGGATGTCGAGCTTCTTGAGGGCCTCGACCACGTCCGTGCGAATCCCGCGCACGTTGGGAATCGGCGAATCCTCGCCGACCCAGAAGCCTTCGTAGACACACCGGCCCAGGTGCTCGGCGAAGTGTCCGTAGATCTCGGGCGAGATCGTGTCTTTGCCCTGATCGGCGTGGATAACCAGGCGGTTGACGGCGCCCGCCTCGGCCGACACCGTCACGGCCGCACTCGCTCCCGCAGCGAGCATCGTGACAATGCCAAAACAGGCCAGAATCTGCCGGACTTTCTTCTCCATGATCGTCTCTCCTTTGGTGGTTGTCATCTTCGTCGTCCCAACATCCGATTCGCTACAAATCACAGTCTGGATCGAAATTCGTATCGCCCCGACGGGACAGCATAGACCGCCCTGCTGCCTTCACGACGCAGAAACGTCACGCCGGGACTGTTTTCGGCCGGGCGGCCGCCCTCCGTCACCGTCATGTCCGCACCGATCGGCACGGACACCGTGGCCGTCGTGTTGGCGGGGATGCCGGCCTTCAACGTGAACCGGCCTTCCGTCCGATCCCACTGGACAGAGATCTTCCCGTGGATCGAGTCGTAGCTCGCCTTCGCCCACATCACGTCGCCGACCGGCTGTGGACAGATGACGATCTTACGAAAACCGGGGCCGGCCGGGTCGCTCGCGATGCCGGCCAGGTCGTGATAGAACCATTCCATGATCTGGCCCAGCATGAAATGATTGTGCGAAGAGCTTCGCCCGGCGTCCCACGCCTCGGTCAGGCTGGTGGCACCCCTCTTCAACTGGTATCCGTAGCCGGGCTTGTCGGATTGATTGTTCAGGTCAAAGACCACATCGGACCTCCCTCCGGCCGCCAGGGCGCACAGCAGGTAGCGATAGCCCACGTCGCCGGCGGTGATGGCATTGCCCCTCTGGCGCACGTCGGCAACGATGGCGTCGAGTACGGATTGCCGGTACTCCGGTTCGACCAGACCCATCACCAGCGCGATCGCGTTGGCGCACTGCGAGCCGGTGGCATAGCGTCCGGCCGACTCGTCGAAGAACGCCGCATTGAACGCGCGGCGGATTTCGGCGGCCTGCTCCCGATATCGTCCGGCGTCCTGCTTCTTGCCCAGCAACGTCGCGGTCTCTGCGAGAATCCACGTGTCGTAGCAATAGAACGCGGTCGCGGTCAGCGGGATCGGCGTCAACTGCGCATAGCCCGGCGGGTTCGGGCCGATGTCGTACCAATCGCCCAAGCCATGCGAGACGATGTGATCCTTGGCCTTGCCACCCAGATAGGCAACGTATCGCGCCATGTTGTCGTAATAACGACGCAGCAGTTCGGTATCCCCCGTCCAGAGATACTGCTGCCATGGAACCAGCACGCAGGCGCTGCCCCACTCGGGCGAATCGCGGAACCCGCCGTCGAAGACGACATATTCCGGCGCGATGTCGGGGACGAGGCCGGAGTCCAGTTGTGAGTCGGCCATGTCGTTCATGCCCTTGGCGAACAGCCGCGTCAGGTCGAACTCGTACCGCAGCGAGGGGCCGTTCAGATGATATTGCTCCAGCCAGCCGAGCTTCTCGCGGTGCGGACAGTCGGTCATCACACTGACCATGTTGCTGCGCTGCGCCCATCGAATCAGCGTGTGGATGCGATTGAACAGTTCGTTGGAGCAGGCGAATTCGCCCACCGGCGGCGCCGAGGAATGCACCACGACGCCCTCAATCGAATCGACAACAGGCCGCTCGTCCTGCCCTTCTGCGGGAAGGCACTCGACCTGAAAATAGCGGCTACCGTGATAGAAGAACTTCGGGAACCACATCTCAGTGCCTCTGCCCGCGAGCGTGTACTGCCAATAAGCCTGGCCCCCGCCACAGGAACCTCGATCGACAGAACCATCGTCTTTGAGCAACTCGGCCGGCGTGATTCGCACGACCGATCCGGCCGGCCCCGTCACCTTCAGTCGAGGCATGACGCTGGCATTCTGGCCCAGATCGTACACAGCGACACCAGGGTGGAGCTGCCGGATCGAAACCGGCTCAAACACGTCAAACGCCCGGATCGGCGCAGCGGCACACGACAGGCCTTTGAGCTTTCCGCCGGGGCCGTCGATCTCCTGCGCGACCGGCCACCCGGAATCGTCGAAACCGGGGCGGTCCCAATCGCGAGGTTCCAGGCGAGCATCGTGGTCCTCGCCGCCGTAGACGCACGAGAACGTGATGGGGCCCGAATGCGTCCGCCACTGCCGATCCGTGCCGACGATCTCCGTTGTGCCGTCGGCGTATTCCAGCCGCAGGTGGCAGATCGCCTTGAGCGGACCGAACGAACCTTTGAACTTGATGTAGCGCCCGCCGCGCACGTTGTACATGCCGTTGCCCAGCACCAGACCGACAGCGTTGTCCCCCTCTTGCAACAAGGGCGTGACATCGTAGGTGTCGTACAGACACGTCTTGTCGTACTTCGACCAGCCCGGCGCCAGCAGGTCCTCACTTACCCTGGCACCGTTGAGCGACATCTCGTAGTGGCCCAGTCCACAGACATGCACCACCGCTCGACGCAGAGTGGTTCTGACCGTGACGTCCCGGCGCAGCAGCAGCGATTGGCTGTCGGCAGCCGAGCCGATCCAGTGCGCCTGCCAGTCACCGCTGTCGAGCAGGCCCATGGTCCAGGACGCCGGCCGGCTCCACGTCGAGGCCTCGCCGCGCTCGTCCCAGACCCTCACTTTCCAGAAGACTTGCTGGGAAGACGTCAGCGTCCGGCCGCGATAGGCAATGTGCGCCGTCTCGTCCGAGGCCACCTTGCCGCTGTCCCAGAGGTCGCCTTCGCCGGCCGCGAGGCGTTCCGCCGAGGAGGAAGCGAGAATCTGATAGGCGCTCTGTCGCCGGCCCCGCACATCGCTTTCGAGCTTCCAGGATAGACGCGGGTTCGACACGTCGATTCCCAGAGGGTTCTCCGCATACTCGCACAGCAGTTGAACGATCTTCAGGTCGGCAACTTGGTCTTTCTCCGCGCCGGTCAGCGACGGCCACTTCTTCTGCCACTTCGCATACGCGGAGGCGACAGACCGGCCCCAATCGCCATACCAGGCGTACCCGTTGCGGCGTTCCGCCTCGATCTCCGCCAAGCTGTACTTCTTGACGCCATCGCGCCCTGAGAAGATCGGCCGGTTTGTCCCGATCTCGTAGAACCTCGCCCACAGGGGTTGCGCATCCGGATCTTCCACCACGGTCTTGTCGCCGTCGGCCCGGGTCTGCCGGATGCCGGTCAGCTTGGCCATCTCGAACCACGCGACGCCGGCGGCGACGGCTTCGGCAACCTCCGGACTCGGATCATCGAGACTCATAAGGAACCGCAGGATGCCAGCGCTCTCGGCGCCGCTGAGAGAGACCAGTTCGTACGTCCGACCCGGCCGAGGGCTGTAGTCGATTTCGTCGTGCTGGGCACACCAGGCGGTCCGTTTGCCATCGACCACAATCTGGCACTTGAGGATGCACTGGACGCCCCGGCTGACGGCGGTGCACGCCGCTTCGCGTCGAGCGCGGTCGACGAACTCATAGTCCGTCGACGTCTGCACTTCGCGCAGAAAGTCCATCAGGCGGATCATCGTCCCGTCGTTGAACGTGATGTGCCGCGGATAGCCCCTGCCGGGCGGATAGGACTGCGGCCAGCCCCCCGTCGGATACTGGGCTTCGAGAACGTGGTCGAGCCCTTTCAGGAACGCCTGCTCGTAGCGACGATCGCCGGTCGCGCGGAAGGCTCTGGCGAGGAATCGCAGTTCGCCCACCGTTGCCCCGTTGTCGAATGTCCCGTCCAGCTTGTTAGGGTCGCCGGAGAATGGGCGAGACATCGTGTCGACGTTCTTGGGCCAACTGCCCTGTGGCGATTGCCACGATAGAACGTTGTCCGCGATGCGAATGGCCTCCTCGCTGCGATACCACTGCTCCGGCTTGTCGCGATAGTCCGACCAGGAAGGTCTGGCCCAGGCCCGGGAGCAGACCGCCACGAAGATCGTGATTAGCGCGCACACGCCGGCATGTTTGATTCTGTCCATCTTTGCTCCTATGGTCCTTCGATTTCCTCAGTGGCTGTCTTGACATTCTGATATGGTGCGGCGTCTCCAGCCGCCACATCCCGTGGCGTCTCGCGCAGAACCGCCAGCTCAGCCAACGCGCACGCCGTATCGTCCGCAAAGCCCGACAACGCACGCAACCTCAGATGTCTCCCTTCGACGGTCCTCCCAAACCAGATGCGCTGCGGCTCGAACGTCGATTCCAGTTCGCCTCGCGTTACTTCCTCCCACAGTTCCCCATCGTCACTGACCTCGACGACGTATTCGCGGATATCGCCCTCATGAGCTCGGTGATTCTGCCTGGCCATGCACAGCAAGCCGGTCATCGCAATCTGTTCGGCGAACTCAATGGTCAGCTCGTAGGGGTGACGCGTCTGCCGGTCGCGGCCGCCGCCGGCCAGCCAACAGGTGTTCGGATTGCCGTCGATGGCATAGCCGGCGCGGCTGCCAAACGCCTCCTTGTCGGCCCTGGCGCCGGCGCCGAGCTTGGCCATGATCTCGTTGTCGAAGAGGAAACTGCGAATCTGAGCTGGTGTCACCTCTACGGTCGGATCGAAACGGTCGCTCGACATGTACGCCAGGAGGCTGTGCCGCAACTGGCGGGCGACCGGCCGGCGGTCAAGCTCCGACTCCAGATCGGCCGAGCACACCATCAGCCTGCCCGGCCCGACGCGGCACTCGAACACCAGGCCCAGTCTGTAGTTGCGATACCAGTCGTCGATCACCTGGACGATCGGACGCAGATCACGACTCATCCGGTCCAGATTCATCGCCCGGCACGCCGGCTGTGTCACATCCTGCCATTGCCAATCGAAATGGAAGTCCGTGGGGAATTGTGCCAGCGCCGGATGATGCGGGTCGCACAAAATACCCAGGAAGCGGTCCCAGCCCGGTCCCATCAGCCGGTTCCAGAAAATCGGCAACCGCCCCACCGGCGGGCTGTCCCAGCTCAGTTGATGATACGGCGGAAGAAACAGAGCCTTGCCGCCGGCCGCCAGTCTCTTCTCGGCTTCGGCGAACGAGCGGGTCACCAGCACATCGGCCGACGTCACATCCGGCACGCGGGCGGGATAGACCCAGAAGTCCCAATCGTTTTCCACCGATCCCAAACCTGCCAGTCCGAGCACCAGGCGATACTTCCGCGGCGCCTCGAACGTGCTCAGACTCATCGAAAGACTCTGGATGGCAATCGCGGTGCCCAGCGGAACCGTCATCGCGGCAAACTCCCCGGAGACCACCGTCTTGCCCTTGGCGTCGACGATCCTGAATACGGGTGTGACATTCTCCAGAGGCGCCCGGCCGAAGTGGGCAATCTCCAACGCCACGTCGAGGTCATCCGCGGTTGTGTAGACCGACCGACTCATTCGTGCCAGCGGGACCGTGACATTGCAGAACCGCCTGAACTCTTCAGGCGTAATGTATCCTTTCGATTGCCAGAATACGTTCAGCGGGCCGACCACCGCGGTGCCCTGGCCCGGGTAATCGTGCAGATCGAGCAACTGGAACCCGCCCATGCCCGGCGTGCGCAGCAGGGCCTCGATCTCCTGCTTGTAGCAGGCCACCTGGAACCGGCCGCTGGCCATCAGGAAATCGCGGGCCTGGTCCAGCATGCCATGCTCGGCCAGGGATTCGCGAACGATCTCATAACTCCTGAGCCTCAGCGCGCCGGTGTACCGGTCGATCTCCGAAAGGTCGGGATAGGCGCACCACTGGCCGGTCTCGTGCGAGATGACGGGGTAGTTGGTCCCTTCGAGCGAGGTGCGGTAGTCGCGACCGAACCAGCCGCTGTCGCCACGGAAGCGGTACGAGCCGATGCGAATCGCAACCAGGTAGTCGATATGGTCAACCGGGCCGGGCCGCTCGCCGTAGTAGCGTCCGGTCTGTGTGGTATAGACGCGGCGATTGTCCTTCTTCTTCCACTCAATCAGCCAGGGGGTGAGGATCTGCTGCCAGGGTCCGGCCGGCTCGTTGCCCGAGGAGAGCATCACGAACGAGGGATGGTTGCCGTATGCCCGTACGATCCGCTCGGTCTCGCGGTAGAGGAATTCCTTCATCCCGTCGTCGCGCGACGAGTATTGGCCCCAGTTCGAGCATTCCGGCTGCAAGTAGATCCCCATCTCGTCGGCCGCAACGAATGCGGCCTCCGGCGGGCACCACGAATGGAACCGCACGTGGTTCAGACCATAGTTCTTCACCACCCCAAAGACCTTCCTCCACGACTCGACGTCCGTCGGCGGATAGCCCGTCAGGGGAAACGTGCAGCCCTCGTGGGTTCCGCGAAAGAAGGTCTTCCTGCCGTTGACGTAGAACGTCGCATTGCGGCTTTCGATCCGACGCAGCCCGACGGCCAGCTCGCGTTCGTCGTCCGCCTGATCGCCGCGCAGGGTCAACGTCACGGGATGCAGCGCCGGGTCGAACTCGTCCCAGAGCCGGGCCTCATCGCCGAAGAATACCTCCAGCCGGACCGAACCTCCGCCAACATCCCATTGCACCGGCACGCTCTTGCCTGCGGCCGACAGCGTGCCTTTGCCGGGCCGGCCGGTGATGTTGCCCACAGTCACCTCGAGGCGCGCGGATTTGCGCTCGATGTCCGTGTAGACCCGCACATCGTCGATCCATACGGGCGTGGTCGAACGGAGGGCAAGCCTGCCCGCCAGGCCATGCCAGTTCGTCTGCGTCGAGTCCGTGATGCTGTGCGCATCGCGGCGGACGTCAACGAGGTAGCGGTTGTCCACCCGAACGCTCAGTGTGTAGCGTCCCGGCTCCAGGATGCCCAAGTCGTAGACATGGGGTGTCCCCAGGCTGTCGTTGACGCCGATCCACTTGTCGTTGACCCACAGGGCGCTCGACCAGTGGACCCGCTCAAACGACACCACCACGCGACGGCCCTGCCAGGCATCGGGGATCATGATGTCCCTCTGGTACCAGGCGACGCCGGTATATTTGCGCTGCGGCTGAGGCCAGAACGGGACCTTCACGTTGCCGGGTTGGGCGTACTTCTTGAATTCCTTTCGTAAGTACCAGTGCGGATCGTGCAGGCTGCTCATCCATTCCGTTTCGGCCGTGATCTCATCGCCATAACCGCTGTCGCGCAGCGCCCCGGGCAGGCGAATCGGATCGGACAATTCCCGCGTGAACCACTCCTCATCCACCCCGACGTCCTCGCGATCCAGCGCCACCGCCCACGCCCCGCTCAGGTCGATCTCGCCGACGGATACCGCGTTTGGTTCACTCGCCGCGCCCGCCGGTGCAGCAACCGACAGCCATATCGCCGCCCACGCCGCGACCGCATATCTCTGTTTCACTGCCCTCATATCCGTCCTCCTCTCCATCCTCATGACCTCTCGCAGACATCAGGAACCTCCCCTGCCCCCGCCGAGGCGCATCTTCGGAGCCAACGCTATGGTAGCGATGCCACGCGCGGCCAGCCGTCTTCCCACACCATCGTCGAGATTTGCAGGTGGCTTCGTCCCGTCGTCGCATCGTAGGCGTGGAACACGAGGTAGTCGGTGCCCGCGTCATGGAACACCGCCTGATGGCCGGCGCCGCGCCAAGCGCCGCTGGTGGCCTCAATGACCAGCGTGCCGCCGCCTTCCATCATGGGCGTGTCATTCTTGTCCATATAAGGCCCGGTGACATCACGTGAGCGGCCGACGCGAACGTTGTAAGTGCTCTTACGGCCACGGCAGCAGAAATCAAACGAGACGAACAGGTACCAGTAGTCCCCGTGCCGGACAATAAACGGCGCCTCGATGGCACCGGTGACCGGCAGCGTCTGATGCGCCCCCGACCGTGGACGGCTCGCCAGCGAGTACAGCGTCGCATCCTCCGTCGAGAGCTTGCCCGTCTCGGGATCGATCCGTCTCATCTTGATCCCGCTCCAGAAGCTGCCCCAGTTCAGCCACACCCGGCCGTTGTCTTCCACCACGATGTTGCCGTCGATGGCGTTCCAGTCGTCCTGGCCCTCCGTCGAGCGGATCACCATGCCCCGATCTACCCACTGGTACTTCGGGCTGTTCGGGTCGAGCGTCTCGTTGACCGCCAGCCCGATGGCCGAGCTGTTCTTTCCGAACGTCGAGACCGAGTAGTACAGGTGATACTTGCCCCCGAAGAAGGAGATATCCGGCGCCCAGATCCCTTGCGTGCCCGGGATCTCCTTCGGCGCCCATTCGGGCAGCTCCGCGAACACATGCCCGGTCATGCGCCAGTCCCTCAGGTTCTTCGACGTGCGAATCGGGACGCAGTTTCGCCCCCGCCGGCCGCCGGTGGCGAAGACGTAATAGATATCGCCTTCCTTGATGATGACCGGGTCGTGCACACCGGTGTCGCCGCTGAGTGGAAGCAACTGTGGCTCGGCCGCATCGCACAACGACACCCCTGCCGCCAGCACCATGCACAGGGCAAGGTACACCTTCACGTTGTTCATCGTCGTTCACCTTCTATCGATCTGACGTCCTGTTGTCTCACCGGCCATCCCAACGGAACTCTTGGCCCTTCTCGATCTTCACATCACGAATCACATCGCCATAACGCAGTCGGCAAGGGTTGCCCAGCAGCGAACGGATCGCCGCCGCAATGAGCTTGCCGTCGGCCCATTCGATGTCCACCTCGAACCCGCCCTTGGCCCGCAGGCCCTTGACCGAGCCGGTAGCGAAGGCCCTGGGCAATGCGGGCAACAGCTCGATCTCGCCTGTCATCCTCGTCCCCTCGAAACGCGCGCGGCTCTGAAGCAGCATCTCGCCGATTCCCGAGGTCCCGCCGAAATTGCCGTCGATCTGGAACGGCGGATGCGCATCGAACATGTTCGGATAGGTCCGCTCCGGCCCGAGCAGCAGCTTGAGAATCTGATAGGTGTGCTCGGCGTCCTGGAGCCTGGCCCAGAGGTTCAGCCGCCAGCCGATGCCCCAGCCCGTGGCGTTGTCGCCGCGGATCTCCAGCGATTTGCGGACGGCCGCCGCCAGTTCGGGCGTATCGTGTACATTGATCTGATCGCTGGGATACAGGCCGTACAGGTGGGAGACGTGACGGTGATGGATGTCGCCCGCCTCCATGTCCCAGTCCTCGAGCCATTCCTGAAGCTGGCCTTCCTTGCCGATCTGGTTCGGAGCCAGGCGGGCCCGCGCCGCCTCGACCTGGTTGCGGAACTCTTCGTCCACAGCGAGAATCATCGAGGCGTGAATGCAGTTCGTGAACAGATCGCGAATGATCTGGCTGTCCATCGTCGGCCCGGCACAGATCGAGACGCCATACTTGTGCCCGTTCTCCGGCGACAGCGACGGACAGGTCACCAGCCACTTGTGCACAGGCTCTTCCACGAGCGTGTCGAGAAAGAACTGGGCCGCGCCTTTCAACGCGGGATAGACCTTCGCGAGAAACACCCTGTCGCCGCCGAATTCGTAGTGGTCCCACAGGTGCTTGCACAGCCAGGCGCCGCCCGTCGGCCAGAAGCCCCAAAACGAGCCATCAATCGGACCCGAGGCACGCCACAGATCCGTGTTATGGTGACAGACCCAGCCGGTCGCGCCCCAGTTGACGCGGGCGGTTTTGGCGCCGGTCTCCGTCAGGTCCATCACCATCGCAACCAAAGGTTCGACACACTCGCCCAGGGCCGTCGGCTCGGCGGGCCAGTAGTTCATCTCCGTGTTGATGTTGATCGTGTACTTGCTGCTCCAGGGCGGGTTCATGCTGTCGTTCCAGATGCCCTGGAGGTTGGCCGGCTGCGTCCCGGGCCGGGAGCTGGAGATCAGCAGGTAGCGTCCGAACTGGAAGTACAGCGCCGCTAATTGCGGATCGTCGCTGGTCTTCGAGTTGCGGATGCGCTCGTCGGTCGGCCGTTTCGCCGCCTCGGTCGTGCCGAGATCGATCGCGACCCGGCGGAAGAGCCGCCGGTGTTCGGCGACGTGAGCAGCACGCAGCGCCTCGTACGGCTTGGCGCTGGCGGCCGCGATGGCCACCTTCGTCAGCGTCTCCGGATTCCCGCTGACATCCTTGAAGCTCTTGTAGCTGGTGGCCGCCGCGACGAGCAGAGTCACTGCGTCCGCATTGGTCACGACGAGCCGGTCACCGTCCGTCTCAACCCTCCCGCCATTGGCCAGCGTCCGTACCCGACACTGGAACTTCAGCGCGCCCGCGATCCCCTGCGAAGAACCGTTGACGCCTGTCATCACCAGCGTGTCCGAGCCTTGGGCTTCGACCGACGCTTTCTGCGGCGTCTTGAGTGCAGCCGTGAAGGAAATCCTTCCCGGCTCCGTCGCCGTGATGCGAACGACGATCACCTGATCGACCGGGCTGGAGAACACCTCACGCCGGTATGTCACGCCATCGACGGTGTAGGTCACGCTCGCGACGGCCTCATCGAGATTGAGGTCCCTCCGGTAGTCGCTGACCTTCGCGACGGTCGGGAACGCCAGCAGCAGGTCGCCCACTGTCTGATAGGGCATCTGGCCGAGCGGCTTGGACATCATCTGCTTGCCGACCAGCGCATCGGCCTGGCGATACTGGCCTGCAAAGATCAGACGGCGAGCTTCCGGCAGCGCCTCCAGCGCCTCGGGGCGCGTGGGATCGTAAGGCCCGCCGGCCCAGAGCGTGTCCTCGTTGAGCTGGAGGCGTTCGCGTTCGATTCCTCCGAACACCATCGCGCCAAGCCGGCCGTTGCCGACTGCCAGCGCCTCAGTCCATTCGACCGCGGGCTGACGGTACCAGAGGCTCAGCGGCTCCTGCGGCGGCGACGCCTGCCCGGCCATCTCGCCCCAGAACCGTGTGCTCATGCTGAGCCCTTCGGCTTCCAGCGCGACCCGGCCGGCCGCCGGCTCGATCTTCGGCCCTGGCTCGGCGACGAAAACCCACTCGCCGACGACGCCTTGCAGCGGCTTGGGTTCCGCCTGGCTCGCCCGCTCGGCAATCTCCTGCGCGGTCAAGGCCCGACGATAGACTGCAGCACGCTTGATACGGCCGACGAAGCGGTTGTCCCCGCGCGGGTCGCACCCGATGCGAAGCGGCACTCCCGTCAGCGTCATGGGAACGAACGTGTCGCCGCCGGCGCTGGCCACTTCCCTGCCGTCGAGGTAGAGCTTCATGATCTTCTTCGACGCGCTGTACACACCGACCACGTGCGACCAGCGATCGGCCGGCAGCTTCGCGTCGTAGCTGCAGGCCCCCTGGGCGTTCACAAAGCGCAGCGAGTTGCCCGGGAAGGTGTCGAGCATGTAGCCTTCAGAGGTGCCGGGCATGGACTTGTCGAGGATGCGCCCGCCGCCCTGTGGCATTCGGTCGGCCTGCACCCACGCCTCCAGCGTGACTTCGTCGGTCAGGTCCAAAGCCCTCTGGCCGGGCGCTTCATAAATGGGCGACTTGCCATCCAGACGCATCCCTTCCGATGCCGCGGACACACACCCGCTCAGCAGCAAGACGAACAGGACTACCATCCTTCTGTGAAAAGACGATCCTCTGTGTAACTGCATACGTGCCTCCATTTGACTGCTGATTCTTCAGGCGTCTGGGCCCGGCATGAGACGATTGTACCGGGAAACCCCCGTCGGCTCGACCCCCTTCTGAGGAACTCTCGGACAGGCCTAATTCTGTGGTGAACGCGGCAATCGGCCCAGGACGTATTCGCAGTTGACCACCTTCTCCACCAGATCCAGCGGCAGATAGTAATAGTGATTGGACGCCTCGAACCCGATGCGCGGGTCCTGCCGCGTCAGCGCGAACAGACGCTCGGCGTTCCGCACCTCGGCACGGGCCTTCGCTCGCATCGTCGCGACTGCCGCATCGGCCTCGTCGCGATTCAGAGAGCCTGCTCGCAGCGCATTACGGGCCAGGATGAATCGAATCTGATTGGCGACGCTGTCGAAGTGCAGGCCGGCGGCTTCGGCGACGACCAGATCGCTGCGCGCGTTGGCGCGTTCGTGCGCCGCGTCGATCTCGCTCAAAGCCGCCTTCCAGACCGCCAACCCTTGCTGCCAGCCGGAAGCGACCTTCTCGAACTGTCCGGCCAGTACCTCGGCCGAATAGATGCCCCGCCAGCCGTCCACATCGTCGTAGGGGAAGCCGACCATCGTCGAGGGGTATCCGGTCGGCTCCAGATAGAGCAGGTTGGCCGGGCCGACCTGACTGGGACCACGATAGACATAGCTGCCGTCGAACGGGAATTCCGAGAACGCCTCGCTGAACCTCGCCCAACCGGCCACCATGTCCGAGGCAACGCCGGCGCCATACCGAGCCGTGGCCACTTCCATCAGGGCCTGCTCCACGGTTGGCACGGGCTTCTGCTGGAACCGCCGGACCAGTTCGAGGTTCGGCGATGGATAGCCGCCCACCGTCCAGCTCAACATCAGGCCGTCGATGCCCGCCTCGCTCAGGTTGCGGCAATGCTGAGCGACGAGGTTCATCACAGGCAGGTATGGCACCGCCGACAGCTCCCACGTGCAGTTGACCTGCACCTTGGCGAGCGTTTTGAGCCCTCGCTGGCGGGCGAGCGCCCAGTGCCGCTGCGCCCGGGGCCCCGGGCCGACGGCCGAGATCGAGTACTCGCCGACCGCACCGGCGACGCCGCCCCGCGCGATGGGCTTGCCCCACTCGCTGACGCACATCAGGTAGACGTCGTCGGGCAGAAGCTCGATGATGCGAGAGGCCCAGTCCGGCTGGCCCCACCCGGCGGACGTGCCATCGGGCCAGCCCCAATCCCACACGATCACCTTTGCCTTCGGATTGCCCGCATGAACACCGGCGGCAATCGCAGCGTTGACCTCGGCAATGACTTCCGGGCCGGAGCGTTGCGAGCATCGCGGACACCCCGTCGCCGTGCGGGTGTGGCTGTAGCAGTTGGTCAGGTTCTCCGACGCGGTGATGGTGAAGACGCCGCCCAGGTTCGGCACATTCTCAAAGACGTGCCGCAGCGAGTCCGTGAGCCACTGCCGCACTTGCGGAGCGGACGTGCAGAGCACCGCATAGTCCCCCTGACGAACGCCTCGCAGCTCCTCCCTGCCTTCCAGCAGCGAAGCCGGGACCGCACGAGGCTCGTTCATGTAGAGGTAGATGGAGACACCGTGACGAGCGGCCCGCTCGACCATCTTCGCCAAGTTGGCCAGACGCACTGCATGGTCGGCTGTGGGTCGGCCCAGTGCATCGCTCGGCGCCAGTTGCGAGAGCACCACGTGCAGCCAGACGCCGTTGACGCCCGCCTGCGAGAGCTGACGCAGCAGCGCATCGGGGTAGGGGTCCAGCTCCGGGTGGAGCAGCGGATCGCCGAAAAGACCCGCGTACGAATAGAGAAAGCGAATCGGTTCTTCGCCGTTTTGATTCCGGTGTTCGACTACAGCCATGTCCGTCGCCGTCTCGGTGAAGAACTCAAACCGCTTCTTCGACGGCGCAGCGAGGGCCTCGCCGAAATGCGACGAGACGATCTCGCGAATCTCGGCACATCGTCTCTGGGTCGCCTCATTGGGCTCGGCATAACGGATCGCCGCGCAGGCCGGCTTGAGCGAACCGAGCTTGATCCACAGGAAATCGTCCTCGCGGAGCGTAAAGGCGAGCTTCTGTGCATCCCAGCCGAGCAGCGCCAGCAGTTGCTCGTAGGGCAACAGATGCCAGTTTTGCCGGATGATCGTGATGTAGCCTCGTTGCAGGTATTCGGCCGGCGGGCGAACATGCACAGGCAAGCCCATCGAGACCCCGATGTCACGGACGTTCTCAGGCGTGGTCCCCAGCACCTCGGCCATCCGTTCGCGCGGGATCAACTCCCAGTTGCGCCAGACGAAGGCGTGCAGACGATCCGGAAAATGCTTCAGCGGGATCGCCGGCCGGGCACTGCCCGTTGGCAGCTCTTCGGCTCGACACAAAGCCCCGCCGACTGCAGACACAATCAATGCCGCCACGAGCACACGGCGCCATCCATCCATGTTCTATCTCCTCTCATTGAGCATCTACGTACTCGGGATTCTGAAACAAAATCCCGACATCAGGGTGTCAGGTCTTGCAGAGGCGTCAAAGTCACCGGGCCGATCAGGCCGGAATCCTGGGGCGGCCATTTCGCGGCGCTGAAGTTCCCATCGGGACCTCGATTCTCGCGAAGCCTTGCGGCGAAGTTGACGTTGTAGAACTTCTTGTAGTTCACGCCCCGCCGGTCCAGATCGGCGATCCGATTGCCCATGAGATTCGACACCTCAATTTGAAGCGTGTTCTCCTCTTCCAGCCGGCCGGCCGGGACCGCGATCTGAAACGGAGCGCTGATGAGCGTGCCCAACTCCTGCCCGTTCAACGTCACGCGGGCGCTCTCGCAGACCCGCCCCAGGTCCAGCAGCCACCCATCCGCCTGCGCCGCAGGTCTCTTCAGGGAGATCGTGTAACGGGCCGTCCCCGAGAACCTCTTGACCGCGTCACCGCCGAAATCGGTCCACGACCTCAGCGTCTGCGTGCGCACCGTGGCAGGCAGTTCCGGCCCGCCTTCGATGAACTCGACGGTCCGGGTCCCATCCAGCGGTTGCGCCGGCCCTGTGGCGCTCCAGTACACGTATCGCGGGCCCTGCACAGGTTCATCGAACGTTCTGAGAATGCAGGATTGGCCGGGAGCAAGCTGGAGGTAAACCTCGCTGCGCGGTCCATTCTTCCGCAGAGCGGCCAGAGCTCTGTCGCCTCGCACCGGTTCGAAGATCGCAACGGAGGCGGCTTCGGTCTGAAGCGGGACCCAGTCATCCAATGCCTCGTCGGTCGCGTTCAACATGAAGTAACATTTGCCATCCGAAAGCGTCCGACGGATGAACTGCAAGCCACGATCCGCGATGGATTCGCGTTCGACATCCCCGAAGACCAGCAACCGAACCACGTCGTCTCCGAGCAGGAACCGGCCGCTTCCGAGCCTGGCTTCCCGAACCCCGGAAGCGGATGTCTCAACGAAACTCAGTTGTGAGATCGACTTGTTCAGCGCATCGCGCCGCACCGCCAAGTCGCCCATGCCGGGGACATCGGCAGGCAGTCGGTCCTGTACCACAATGGTCGCCCCTTGGTGTGCCATAGCCATCAATGCTTGAAATGTCGCTGGCGGGATGTGGCGACACCTCGGTATGACAACGGCCCGGTAGGTTGCATCCCCTGTGCAGAGAACGCCCTGGTCACAACGGACCTCGGCAAGTTGTCGGTCGGAGACATAATCGAATGAATACCCTGCGTCCCACAACATCTTTGCGGCCGACTCTATCTCGCGCGGCGTCTGCGCGCTGTAGTGCTGCAGCATCGCCCGCCCGGGCTGCGACCAGGAATCGTAGATCGGCCAGTACAGCAGCACGTCATTATCGGGCCGCCCCGCCTGGAGAAACGACTGGCACCGCGTGACGTAGGCGTTGAGCGCCGCGAAATCCCTCCAGAACGAATTCGTCGGCCCAAAGTGAACCGAGGCGTAGAACATCCATCCCGGCCACTCTTCGTCCGGCGGTGAAAAGGTCGTGCCGTGGTAGCAGATGTGGTTGACGCCTCCAAGGAAATAGCGATCCACCCAGCGTTTGGTCTCCCCCAGAGTGCCGGTGAAGTGTTCGGCCATCCATGTCGCGGCCTCGCACGAGGCCAGCGGCTTGCCGGTGACGTGCGCGGCCGAAGAGGCGAATTTGAATCCGAGGATGTCACTGCCTTCGGTTTCCGGAATTCCGCTGGCGGCGTAGAGGTCCAACAGGTTCGCCGGCGAGCCGTGCGCCTGGTTGCGCGTGGTGGCTCCCTTGCCCTCCGCCCAGCGGCGCCAGGGAATCGTGAACTCCTCCAGGAGCAGGTCGGAGATCGTCTCGCGATAGTCGCACAGGACCCGCACGTTTTTCTCCGGTTCGTCCTTGCCGAACAAAGCCGGCAGATGGTTCCGCAGATCGTAGCCTCGCCTGCGCTCGAACTGCTCGAAGAACCTCGGCGTCCAGTTCGACTCGCCGGCCGCGTCGTCCACCTCATACGAGTCGTTGAAGTACGCCCGGATTCCCCCGACATCGTGGCCGACAAAGGCCCGATCGAAGTTGCTCAGATAACGCTCAAGTGCCTCTCGTGAGAAATGATCGATGACATTGCCTTCTCCCCCGGGTCCGGCCCGTTCGACCAGCTTGCCGTGCCAACCCTGGAAAACCGCATAGAGCGTCCAACGGCCCGGCGGAGCGGTCCAGTCCAACTCGCCGCCGGCAGCGACCTTGTCCGTCAGATTGAGAATCTGCCCTCCATCGGAATAGGCCATGAGCACCTGCAAGGGCAGCGGCTTTTCGAAACGCACCTGCTCGAGGGCCAGCGATTGCAGGTCCTTGTTGTCGCTGAGGGGCTCGACAATCTCAGAGATGTCCAGCCGTCGCCCGATCGCACGGACCAGCGGCGGCTGTATACAGGTCACGGGCTCCGCCAGCCGCTCGCCGGCCTTCAACGCATAAGTCTTGCTGACCGCGTTCTTGCAGGCGTCGGCTGCGCCGACCCACGGCCCCCCGAAGGGCCAGCCGGTGCCTGTGGCCATGTCGATGCCGAGATCCAGCCTGCGGGCCTCCTTCAGCGTGCATTCGAGCATCTCCACCCATCGAGGACTCAGGTAGTCGATGAATCGATCTTCGCAGCCTCGGACGCCATAGATGGGCGTGATTTCCAGCCCTCCGAGTCCGGCCGTCGCGTATTTCTGCATCTCGATGGCGAGGTCCTTCTCATCGACGATGCTGCCCATCCACCACCAGCGGGTCCAGGGCTTCGTCTGGCTCGTTACGCTGGGCCATTCCAGGGCCGACGCCCATGCGGTATGGCCAGGCAAAGCCAACAACAGGGGGACGATCCATACGAACCACCCGGACCAGCTTCTGTCACGCATCGTGCTTTCTCCGTTCTTCCCTGGACCCGCCTCGACCGGCCTGCCTACCGGCTCTGAAGAATCTCCTCGCCATATCGCAGGACCTTCAGACGCGTGCGGTTGTCTTTGGCAACCTCAAACTGCAACTCGTCGATCTGATCGGTCCATTCGAGTCGGGCCGAGCCGGTATAGGCATTGACGCTGACCGTGGGCACGGCCTCGCCCATCCGAAACGGGACCATCAGGACGCGAAACCGGCATTCCACGGTCTCGGTCGTCACCAGCGTTCGGTCGCGGGCATTCTCCAGCCGGCAGGCGGAGGGGCCGACCTCCTGCACCAGCAGCAGGGGCGTACCCTCGGGGATGCTCTGGTCCCGGGCGCCGACGTCCTGTGAGACCAGCACCAGCGTTTCCGGGCCGCACCCCGGTAGCGTGGTCGTCCGAAAACCGCCCTGCATTTGCCATTCGTAGCGGTGCGTACCCTGGTCCTTGCAGATGTCATCGATGACAATTGCGTAGGGATGGTTGCCCCGAACCAGGCCGGTCGAGCGATACGCATACTCCACAGAGTTGAACCGCGTACGCAGTGTGGGAAGCCACGGATTGTGCAGCGGTGGCACCCCGTAGTTCAGGCGGTACCGCTGCGTACCTTTGAAGACCCTCACCACGAAGGGATCGGTTTCGAGCTCCCACGAGTGGGTTGCGATCCGTTCTTCCGCCCAGTTATCTACCTGAGTTGTCCACATATATTCGTAGGCGTTCCGGACGTCGGCCGAGGCAACAGCCCCCGCCTCCGCGACAGCCGCACCGAGATACGTCACCCGGGACGGCGCCAAACCGCTGCCGTCGTCCTGTCCGACACCATCGATCAGGACGATGGAGTGATTCGTCGATGCGGGATCGTTTTCGGAGAGTCCGTCGCGGCCCCACGTCACCCCAAGAGCCTGCAAACAAAACGAGCCGGCGTCATGGTGCATGCCCTCCCCGCCGAGATACAGATCGGGCCGGGCCTGCATGTTGATCCACACCGCCTCCGCACTGTTGTCGCTGCGCGAAGAGAACAGACCCTGGGACGGATCGCTGAAGTCCAGTGGCAGACCGAGCGCCTCGCGCGGGGTCGAGCGCCAAGGCGCGTCGTACAGCAGGCTCTTGGCGGATCCCGGAGCGGTCGGGCCAGGCAGGACGAACCCGATCGCGTTGCCCGCGGCCACTTGCTGGCGGTACTGTCTCGGGTCGAAATCGGATACGGAGTAGGCCGGACCCAGCAGGTAATCGGCGCATCGGTCATTCGGATAGAAAATCTTCCACGCCGAAATAATCTGGCGGTTCAGGGGCCCGCCGCCCTGCGCACCACGGGAGGCGGTGATCCTGCCGTCGGGCGAGGTGCACTGCACCTGGGCCTCCATCAGCCTCCGCCAGTGGGGATGCCCAAACGTATTGACGCCCCGCCTGGCCAGGGCCACCATCGAAAGCAGTTGGAATGGCAATCCCTCGCTGGCGAGACCGTTGGACTCGTACAGCATACCGCATTCATCGATACCCCATTGGAGAAAAGCCTTGACGGTCTCGATGCCGCAGTCGTGCACCTCCCGGTCAAAACCCTCCTCGCCCTCGATGGCCAGATTGGCCAGGAAGATCGTCAGGTCGCGCGTGACCGAGTGATTGTCACGGATGCGCAGGGGGCCGTTCTGGCCGTACCCGCGGCGCCCCCCCACCACCTTGGCGATCACGCGCCGGACGAGCGCAGCCTGCTCAGCTGTCATCCACCGGGCAGCAAAGTCATAATTCAGCCCCAAGGTTCTGGGGCCAATCCATTCCGGCAGAGATCGCCAGTAGGCGTTGTATACGTCCGGCTTGTTCACGTACGCATCGATTCGAGGCTCGATCAGCCGGTAATAGTTGCAGATCGCCGCCGCCGCCTTGGCGCCGAGATCGGCGTTCTCCGTCAACAGGGCATACAATGCGATCGTATTGAGACACTGTGCTACCTCTTCGCCACCCGAAGAGCGGATGCCGTCCCCTTGCCATTCAAACGTCAGCCCGCCGAAGTCTCCCGTGTGAAGCTTCGCGAAGAGGCGTCCGTCGCTCGTGTGCGGGTCCAGCCACGTCCGGCCCAACAGATACTCCGTCTCGATCAGGGACATCGATCCGGTCACAGACGACTTGATGCGAGCCAGAATCAGTGGAATATCGCGAGGCCCGAACAGGATGCGCGGGTGGACGCCGGGCGGCGGAACGTCGCCGGCCAGCTCGTGGGCACCGAGGGCCGGTTCATCGTACCGCTTCTCCGAAATCAACCGCCACGGAGTCTCGGGCTCGTCGTACAGCGCCAACTGCTCGGGCGCAAACTCGACGTGTTCGGCCCAGCGGCCCCAGGCCTTGAGAGCGGGGATATTGCGATAGACAATCTGTGGGTCGGCGAATTTCTCCGGCGTGTCGAACAGCGTGATGATCGAGTCGATCAACTGCGAATCGTTGAGCGTCACTGGCGTGTCCGAAACGATCACCAGACCGCGTTCTTCCGTGAACACCTTCTTGCCCAGCCTGGCAGCCAAATCGCAGAGCGAGACCATCCGTCCCTTTTCGGCGATCCGAAACCCGAACCAGGGCAGGCGTTTGATTCCGAAGGCGGCCAAAGCAAACCGCTTCGGAACCATCACGTCGCCTTTGACCACTTCCGCCTCCGTCCGCCAGTCATACGGATCGAGGTTGACCCGCTGTCCTTTGATGAACCCATGGCGTCCGCCGGCAAAGACCACCACCAGGGTATCCTTGAGTCTTGCCCTGGCGGCATCGGTGGCCTCACGGCTGTAGGCCCCCAAGTCCCGGTCCCTGCCCCCGTCCGGTTCCCGGGCCCGCGCCGCCGCAGTCGTTATGACCGCACCGGTCAGCACGATTGCCGTGACGATGCTTTTCATCAGTTGTGCTGCTCCGTTCCGAACTACCCTTGCTGCCGTGTTCAACAACCCGTCCCAGGATACCCGAAATCGGGGCAGTTTGCCACAAGACGTACGCGCGAGAGGCTCCAGATATGTCCCGCCCGGTCAGAACGGCCCGGTAAGGGGGCTTAAGGGCGGTTTTCGCCCTGGCCGGCCCAACGAGTGGTCCGGCGCGCCGGAGGCAGAATACACGCCGCAGCGAGCAACGGAGACCGGCGTTTCCCGGAACGCCGCCGTCAGAGGTTAGACCATGTCGTAGTCGTAGGGCTTTCGCATCGGGCGGGCCAGGTACGTGCTCGCCTCGGCGTCGCCGATGAACTGTTCTTTGGCCGGGTCCCAATTCAGCTTTCGGCCCAGGCGGATGCTGATTACGCCCAGATGGCACAGGCTCGCGGAGCGGTGCCCCACCTCGGCCGGACAGATCGGCGCCTTTCGCGTCTTGACGCAGTCGATGAAGTTGGCGAGATGGTCGTTGCTCACATAGACGCGAGGGGCACTTTCCGGCAGCTTCTCCGTAAGCAACTGGCGGTCGCTTGCCTGGATAATGCCGCGTGTGACCCAGATCCAGCCGTCCGAGCCGATGAACTTGATGCCGTGCTGCTGACCGTTCGGATCCTTGACGCCGCCGTGCCATTCGCTGGCGGTAGTGCTCCTGCACGTGTGGATCACGCCGTTGGCATATGTATACGTCACCTCGTATTCGCTGGCGGCCGTGAAACCGCCCGGAATCATCTCAACCAGTTGCTTGCCCTCGACGCTCACTGGCCCGCTGTGGTCCAGTCCCAGGGTCCACAGCACGATGTCGTTGTGGTGCGCGCCCCAGTCGGTCATGGTGCCGCCGGAGTACTCCCACCAGTAGCGGAAGCTGAAATGGGTCCGCTCCTTCACGTAGGGAACCTTGGGCGTCTGGCCCAGCCAGAAGTCGTAGTCGAATCCTTCGGGCACCGCCGAGGTCTGGAACGGCCCCTGTCTCAGCCCCGCCGGCAGCCAGACTTCGGCCCGCTGGAATTTGCCGATCCGCCCGTTGCGGACCAGGTCGCAGGCCAGCCGGAAATGCACACTGCTGCGCTGCTGGGTGCCGGTCTGAAGAATGCGGCCGGTCTGCCGCTCGACCTCGATCAGGCGCTGCCCTTCGGCGATCGTCAGCGTCAGCGGCTTCTCGCAGTAGATGTCCTTGCCCGCCCGCATCGTCGCGATGGCGATCAACGTGTGCCAATGGTCCACCGTCCCGCAGATCACCGCGTCAATGTCCTTGCGATCCAGGAGCTTGCGGAAGTCGTGGTACCCGTCGGCCTCGGGGAAGTCTTTCTTGGCGTTCTCTACGTGCCGCTCGTCCACGTCACAGACTGCGACGATCTTGCCGAAGTTCTGCGCGTTGCGGGCGTCGCCCCGGCCCTGCCCACCGCAACCAATCAGGGCCAGACGAACCGTCTCGCTGGGCGACGACGGAGCCGGCGGTCCGACTGCGGCCGACTGAGCGGCACATTCCTCGACAAACCAGCCGGGCAACGACGCCCCGGCGGTCACCATGCCCGCCGCCCTCAGGAAGTCGCGACGTGTGGGGTTCGAACGACAACCAGCCATGACGATCTCCTTTTTTCAATGCCGCGCTGCAAGAAAGGTCGTTGACGGGTCCATCGTACCAACAACCCATCACGACCTCAAGCGTAGCGCCTATCTCTGTGGCACCAGCCGGACGTTCCAGACGTTCACGGCTTTCCAGTTATTGCGGTCGGTCGCCCGCAGAATCAGATGGTAGACGCCCGCCTTGTCGAACCGGACCTGGCCGATGGAGGTGATCCTGGGCCTGTCCCAGCCGCCCGTGCTGCCGACGGTGAACGGCACCGCCTGGCCTGCGACCTCGACCGTCAGCAGGCATTGATTTGCCACGGCGGAGAACTCACCGGCCAGCGTGTATTGCCCCGGCTCCGTCACGTAGACGAGCCAGTGCACGCGCTCGGCCGGGTCGTCCCAGAACCCGATGTTCGTCCTGCCATCGCGTTCCTCGGTGCCGATCTTGCCGCCTTCGAGCACCGCATTCTCCGCTTTCAGCTCCACCGCGCCGGGCAGGAACGACCGCCCTTCGGGGCTCAACTCCGCCCGAAAGCCTTCGATCTTGAATGCGTAAGCGTAGCGGCCCGGACGCTGGCCCTCAGCCAACGAGGGCACCTGAATCACCAGATTCCCGCTGTCGTTAACGCTGTACTTCAGCGGCTGATCGTAGCCCAGCAACATGACGGCGGCATCAGGCCCGGCGTTCTCGATCTGCACGAACCGCAGAGTCACCTCGTTCTGCGGCCAGCCCAGAACGATGGCGTAGAGCGTCCTGCCGTCCTTGGAGCGGGTGTAGCGGATATCCCGCGACGTGTAGTGCAGGGTCTTGAGGAAGCCGCCTTCCTTTTCCGTGTGTGTGGGCCCTTCGCCGTACATCTTCCACGGACGCGTTGCATAAATCGCCTCACCGTTGACCTTCAGCCACTGGCCCATCTCACGCAGCATGGTCTGTTGCTCCGGCGTGATCGTACCATCCGCTTTCGGGCAGACGTTCAGCAGCAGGACCCCGTTCTTGCTGACGATGTCGATCAACTCGTGGACCATCTCCTCAGGCGTCTTGACTTGCAGACCCTGAACCCACGACCAGCTATTGTGCGCCGCCGAGTCATCGGTCTGCCACAGATCGACCGCGATGCCTTTCGTCCAGCCTCGCTCAATATCCAGCACACCCACCCCTTTGGGCAGGTATTCGTCCTTACGGGTGATGATGACCGGTTTGCCCCAGGTCTTCTCGTGATTGTAGTAGTACGCTGCCATCTTCCGCTTGTACTCGTCGGGCACCTTGCCGAGGCCGAAGTCGAACCAGATCTGATCGGGCTGGTAGTTGTCGATGACCTCCTTGAGCTTGATCAGCCAGCGATCGTACGCGAGGGTGCGGTCCTCCATCAGGGGAAAACCGTACAGGTCCGCATATTGCGGATCGGCTGTGTCCCAGCCTTCCCTGGCTGTGTAGTAGCCCTGCACGTTGAACGCGTGGTGGAATGACGTGACAATCCGCAGGTCGCGCTTGCGCAGCTCCCGGATCAGTTCCCCGGCAATGTCGCGTTTCGGTCCCATGTTGCCGACGTTCCAGCGGTTGACCTTGCTGGCCCACATGGAGAAGCCATCGTGGTGCTCGGCCACCGGGCCGGCAAACTTCGCTCCGGCGTCCTTATACAACTGGGCCCACTCGGCGGGGTCGAACCTCTCCAGCGTGAACATCGGAATGAAGTCCTTGTACCCGAACTGCGACTGATCGCCATACGTCCGGCGGTGGTGCTCGAACGCCTTCTGATCGCTCTGGTACATCAGCCGTGGGTACCATTCCGTCCCGAACGCGGGCACGCAATAGACGCCCAGGTGTGCGTAGATCCCGAACTTGGCGTCCGCGAACCATTCGGGAACCTCATGCTTGCTCAGCGATTCCCACGTCGTCGCCCAGCTTCCCTGCGCGTTGAACTCGTCAATTTCCCTCAACTGACCGGCAATGTATGGGTCCTTCCCCTGGCCGAAGGCCGCCGAGAGAAGAATGCATCCGATCCACAGCCTGACCCACATCGGCCTGATCTTCATACGCAACCGTCCTTTCCGGGATTCGATATCATGTACCTATGCCCACCCACGCGCATAGTATGACCACCGGACCGCCGATTTTCGATGGCAATTCTTGACCCCCGGATGCCAATCCTTGATCCACCATCACCAGATCGGCAATGGTAGGGGCGAGGCATGCCTCGCCCTCCACAGCGTCCGGAGCGCCACGCGTCCGCTACGAAGCGTTCGGATCGATCGGTGCCTCGCGAGTGAGTGAGACCTCCGTCAGATTGCGGGCCAGTTCCGCGCAGACTTCATCGAGCGTCTCGCCTCGCGCGAAGACAGGGCTGCCGCAAATGTGGCCGAAGAAGGCACGGATCGTCCCCTCGCTGTCGCGGGCGCCCAGAGTCCCGCCGGCCTTGTTCCCGTGGCTGTTGGCATACGCGCACACGATCCAGTTGCCGTCCGCAAATGCCTGCAGGAGAGCCGACGGCCGTTTCTTGCCGACGTCAGATACCTTGACTGTCCGGTACGCACCGTCCCCGAGCGACTCGATACGAATGCAGTTGAATCGTTGCTTGACATCTTCCAGCGAATCGCACGCCGCCAACTCTGTTGCCCACTGCCGGGCGTATTCGTAGGAGCCGGAATAGAGCGCGCCGCCTCGCCTTGCCAGCGCGGGCACAATGATCGCAACCAGAAAGACCATGCCGCCAATGGCAATGGCCAACTTGAGTAGCGTTTTCACGTTGCGCTCGTTCACCTTCTCGGCGGTTGCCCGTTCGGATCCTGCTCCAGCGGGATCACGTAGTAGGGTATCCCGTTGAACTCGCGCGGCAGCCACCCCTCGGGCGCCTGGCGACCGCGAGGAAACTGCGGCAACGGCAGTGCCCTCGGGATCCGCGGGCTGACCCGCAACTGCTTCTCCAGCGTCGCCACCTTTTCCTCCAGGGTCTTGACGCGATCCTTCAGTTTCTCGAGTTCGGAGGAATTCGAGTCCGGCTGCTCGCTGGCCGCCATGGCCCACACGCTCCCGAGAACGCAGCAGCCTATCACGACGATGGCGATTGACGTCTTCATGGTCTGTCCTTTCCCCATGCAGCCTTCTCTTGCCGTGCCGAGACGCTACACTCGCTCATGCCGATACCATGATGGCAGTTCGCTCGGGGAAAGGCAAGGGCAAATCCAGGGGCAGACCGAGCTCTGAATGGGTGCTCTGCACCTAACGCTGAGGTGCATCGGGCAGGAGCTCGAAGGCGGCGCTGACCGCTCCGGGGATGCTTCGGGGCCGGCCGCTCTGGAGGTCCACGAACACCCAGTCGGTTTCGCCCTGAGCCAAGGTCACATTGTCGCTCGTTCGAACAAACCTGTAACGGCGCAGCGAGCGGACCTTGCGGAAGCTCGCCACCCAGGTCAGGGCCTCGATCTCGTCGCCGGCAAAGGCTGGGTTAAGGTACTCGATCCAGTGCGACCGGGCCACCCACGTAGCGCCGATTCGGCGCGTCGCGTCCGTACAGCCGGCGGCGTCGGCATGCCGCACCGCGACGTCCTGCATCCACTGCACGTACACCACGTTGTTGACGTGCCCGTTGGCATCGATGGCCTCCGGTCCCACGGTGAACCGATGTCGATAGATCGCCTGCATTATGAACCCCATCTGTCGGCGTTATGCGATGCGCCTGCGCACGCGGCGGCCACAGCCTAACAAACAGAACCAAGAAACTCAACCGCGGGCCTCGTGCCGACTGCGTTCCGCGCTTGCGGTAATCCTCGGCCTGCCACTCAGGGAAAGGGCTGTGCGTTGCGAGCGATTGGCTCGCGTATCCGGGATCAGGCATCACGTCCCCACGGATAGACTGGAAACGGTGAATCGCGATTCGTCCGCACAAGTGCTTGCCGCCGGCGTCCAGGCACTCTATCATGTCCGTCAGCTTCGAGAGGCCGTCCGGACGATACCGACCGGTTTCGGACCGTGCAGGGAACACCGCTTGGCTCTTTGGATTGCCACGCTTCGAGGCAGGAAACCATGCGCAGCAGAAATGGGAAAGGATCGACATGAAACGCGTGACGACGCAAACCCGCAACCACCTGCCCGAGGGGACCGTCCACCCGGGCCGGCGACAATTCCTCAAGACGGCAATGAAAGCCGGCGCCCTGCTGGCTTTGCCCCAAGTCATTCCCAGCAGCGCGCTGGGCAAGGCCGGTACCGTCGCGCCGAGCGAACGCATCACGCTGGGGGCCATCGGCATTGGAGGTCGCGGCAGCTACGTCCTGGGCTGCTTTCTGCACGAGGAGGACCTGCAATGCATCGCGGTCTGCGACGTGCGGGGCGACCGACGCCAGCGCGCCAAGGACATGGCCGACGCCCGCTACGGAAACCACGACTGCACCGCGTACATCGACATGCGCGAGCTGCTGGCCCGCGACGACATTGATGCCGTGCTGATTGCGACCGGGCCCAATTGGCATGCGACCGCCTCGATCATGGCCGCCAAGGCGGGCAAGGATGTCTACTGCGAGAAGCCCTGCACGAAGAACATCGCCCAGAGCCTCGCCCTGGCGGACGTGTTCCGGCGGACCGGCCGCGTGTTCCAGGCCGGCACGCAGCGCCGCAGCCTGCCCAACTTCGCCTATGCGGTTGAACTGGCCCACAGCGGAAGGCTCGGCCAACTGGTCACACTGCACGCCCATCCCGGCGGTCTGGGGACCTCGATGAGCGGCTGGCTGCCGGCCGAACCCGAGCCGCCCCGCGACCAGGTGGACTGGGACATGTACCTCGGACCGGCCGCATGGCGACCCTACAACCGCAAGCTCCTCGACGGCTTCAACTTCGAGAAGGGTGGCGGCATGGTCGGCGGTGGATGCCTCGAATGGGGCTCGCACTGCGTCGACCTTTGCCAATGGGCCAACCAGGCCGACGACACCGCCCCGGTCGAGTACGAGCCGGTCAATGGGCAACTGCATGCCCGCTACGCCAACGGCGTCAAGCTCGTGATGCGCAACGACGGGTGGCTGCCGCTGGGTTCGTGTCCGGTTCGCTACGAAGGCACGACGGGGTGGGTTGAGACAGGCGACGATGCGGAATTCGCCGCCAGCTCGCCGGACCTGCTGACGCGTCGCGGCGCCAAGATTCCGGGCTATCCGGCGGACTTCCACGTGCGCAACTTCCTCGACTGCGTCAAGTCGCGGGCCCAGACCCGGGCCAACGCCGACGCGGCCTGCTGGGCGCATATCGCCTGCCACGCCGCCAACGTCGCCCTGTTCCTGAACCGCAAGGTCCGATTCGACCCGCAGAAGTGCGAGTTCATCGGCGACGAACAAGCCAATCGCTTGCGCTCCGAGGCGCTGCGCGAACCGTGGCGGATTTAGTATCCGACCTTTTCGAAAGAGTCTACCTGCATGACGAGGATCATCATGAACGTTGCGAATAGACACTTCATCGGGCCTGTTCTTCTGATCACGGTGCTCGCTTCGCTGACAGCGATCGCCCAGGACCAGGCGGCCAAACAGCAGGAGTTGATCGCGCTGCTCCAATCGAACGCCGCACCCGCGGAGAAGGCCATCGCCTGCAAACAACTGGCCATCTACGGCAGCGAGGAGGCGGTGCCGACTCTGCTGCCTCTGCTGGCCGACCAGGAGCTCGCTTCGTGGGCAAGGACGGCGCTGGAGGCGATTCCCGGCTCGGCCCCCGACGAGGCTTTGCGCGAGGCGATGCGCACGTTGCGGGGTCGGCTGCTGGTCGGAACAATCAATTCAATCGGCGTACGCCGCGATGCCATGGCCGTCGAGCCGCTCATTCAGAAGCTTGGCGACAGCGACGCGGACGTGGCCTCCGCTGCCGCCGTAGCCCTGGGCCATATCGGGGGTGACCGTGCCGCCGAAGCCCTCGCCCAGGCCCTGACCAAGTCGCCCGCCGCGGTGCGCTCGGCGGTAGCTGAAGGCGGCATCCTCTGCGCCGAGTGGTACCTGGCGAAGGACCAGGCAGCGGAAGCAGTGAAACTCTACGACGCCATCCGCCAGGCGGATGTGCCCAACCAACGACGCCTGGAAGCCATTCGAGGGGCGATCCTGGCCCGCAAGTCCGCTGGCATCGGCCTCTTGATCGAGCAACTGGAATCAGCAGACAAGGGACGATTCGGCATCGGCCTGCGGAGTGCGAGAGAACTGGCCGGACGCGATGTCACGGAGGCTCTTGCGGCCGAGATGGATCGCCTGAGCCCCGAAAAGCGTCCCCTGCTCCTGTTGGCGCTGGCAGACCGGAATGATGATGCAGTCCTGCCCGCCGTGCTGCGAGCGGCCCAGAGCGGTCCGAAGGTGTTACGCATCACCGCCATCGACATCCTGATCCGCCTGGGCAACGTCGCGTGTGTTCCCACGCTGCTGGAGGCAGCCACCGAAGGCGACGCCGAACTTGGAAAGGCGGCGCGGGAGACGCTGTCCAGACTGCGAGGAAAGGACGTGGACGCCGCCCTCGTCGGGCGGCTCGCAGACGCCAAAGGCAGGATGCGCCAGGTACTCATCGAACTGGCAGGGCAGCGGGAGATTGCAGCCGCCCTTCCCGCGATCGTTTCGAGCCTGGAAGACGCCGACGCCGGCGTTCGTGGTGCGGCCATCCAGGCGGTCGGCGTTCTTGGCCAGGACCAGCAGATGGCCGACCTGACCAGGCTGCTCCAGAAGACGACCAACTCCGCCGAGCGTACGGGCATCGAGAAGGCCCTGCTGGCGGTCACGGGCCGTTCCGGCGTCAAGAGCGTGCCACACCTGCTGCCTCTGACCAGGAGCACCGACAGCTCGCTTCACATCATTGGACTGCATGCACTGGCCGTCGTCGGTGGGCCCGAGGCTCTGGGAGCCGTCAAGTCCGCCATCGCGGGCGGCGACGCCACTGTTCCGGACGAAGCCGTGCGGATTCTCTCGACCTGGCCGAACAACTGGCCCGAGGACACCGAGGCGGCAGACGCCTTGCTGCATCTGACGCAATCGGGCGCCAAGATGTCGCATCAGGTGCTGGCCCTGCGCGGCTATCTCCAGTACATCCGAGGCACCACCAGGCTCAGCAGCGACCAGAAGGTGGCCAAAGTCATGGACCTGCGGCCTCAGATCAAACGCCCCGAGGAGGAGCGTCTGGCGATCGCCGTCCTCGGCGAGGCCCCCAGCAGCGGCTCGCTTGAATTGCTGACCACGCTGGCACAGGACCCGGCGGTCGCGGAAGAAGCGTACTCGGCCATCATCAAGGTCGCCGCCGAGGCACAGGGACTCTCGAAGGAACAGCGGCAGCAGGCGCTGCGTGCCGTCGTCGAGAAATCCGGCAACAACGACACCAGGCGACGAGCCCGGGAAGCCCTCAATAGGATACAGCCGTAGGCGCAAGGTATCTCGAACCAATGACCATCGCCGCGTCGAGTGGCAACGGTAAGCGCTTTCGATCCCGATGCGTATCGGGATCGGGAGCCGATGCTTCTCCGCACTGGCTCCGGGGGAATGTGGAATGGACGCCAAGGGCAAAGGAGCTTTCGAGATCTCAGAAGACAAGGCTCTGCAACGCGACCGGCCGAAGGGCTTGGCCCGCCTGAGGACCTATGCCACGGGCAAGGAAATCCTCGTGCTCGGACCCAGCAGTGCAGGCAAGAGCAAATTCGCCGAGTACCTGCAACTCGGTCGTCTGCACCCGGAAGGCGAGCGGGAGATGACGTATGGGGTGACGAAATCGCCCACGTTCGTGCTCACGCTGGCAACCGATCCGGACGCCTCGCGGTCGGGACGATCGGGGCTCGTGCTGAACGTCCGGCGGACGGTCGACACGCCGGGGCAGACCGGACCCGTCCAGCACGCCAGTCTGGTCGGCGACCGGAAGCCGCATGCCATCGTCATCATGCTTGATGGCAGCAAACCCATCAGCGCGACCATCCACTGGCTCTCGCTGTTCTGCAACCGCCTGGACACCGTGCTTCGCAAGAGCCGCCACGTGCAGAAGAAGCTTCGCGAAATCGCGGTCGTGCTCAACAAGCGGGACAAGATCGACCAGGACCAGTGCAATGAGCTGGCCGCCGGCGTTCGGGAGGTGCTCCAGCGGCATCTGTCCGTGGTCCTTGGCGTCGACCGCGTCGGCACGATCCCCATCTTCGAATGCATCTCGATCCAAACTCCCCAGGGAACCGCCCTGATCGACACGGTCCTCACCCACCTGGCCCAGCAACTGACTGGATAGAATCTCGGTGTTCTGAACTGCCTGCATGCACGGCAGAGGTTATCGTCCAGTCAGGAACTTCCCGCTGGATGTCAAGGTCCGAACGAAGGCCTGCTTGGGCGGCGACCGCGTCCGGCACCTCGCCGGCCGCTGACTGTCCGGACGCAGTGAGCCGGAGCCCTGCCACAGCGAGTCCGCCGGTGCCTTTATGGGCAAGGCGGACGACGGCGTGTAGAACGAGAAAGGGCCCTTGCTCCGGCGGCAAGGGCCCCATGATGTGTCAGGTCAGAACTGCGTCACAACACTACTCGGTTGCCGGGTGGCCGTAGCCGATGTCGTCGATATAGACGGTGCCGGTTCCGCCGGCCTTCGGGCTGGTCTTGCTGCCCACACCGATCACCATCTTCTCGACGCGGCTCAGGTTCACGCCCGACAGCGCGC